>Ga0075887_101_pt4 | contig 68254 bp, 67 predicted proteins | sample RifGroA1_FD_68310 | JGI IMG/M metagenome (GOLD analysis project Ga0075887, IMG submission 68310) | Parcubacteria bacterium GW2011_GWA1_47_10
CAAGCTTTTAAAAAATCTTGAGTAAAAAAGAACGTTCTGCCGTCCGCACTCCCCTCGCCGCTGGCCTTCGGCGAGGGGAGCACCGCGACGCTACCATGCTTCCTCCTTTCCTTGGTCAGTTGTCGACATCCAAGTCCTTGAACAGCGTCTCGAGATCGAGGTCGCTGTCGAGATACCACACGACAGCGTTCCAAGTCCGCTCGGAGCAGTGTTCGTATAGATAACCCAGCCCATGCTGGACTACGGCCGCGCACTTACCGCGGTCATGTATCGCTTCGTTGTGTTCGTCAGCCTCCGTATCGTATGAAGAAAACAAAAAGAGCAATCTCCTACCTGCTTCCGGTAAGAGCTGGAGCCACCTCGCGTCCCTTCTTTCGACCGGAACCAGTCGCAAAGCCGTGCTAACGGCCATATTCACACCTCCTCACACATGATTTAACACTAAAATGTCCTGTTTGTCAAAGCCGGAAAATTTTATTAAAAATGCTAAAAGTCCTGTGGACTTTTTACGTTCCGCAGGACTCGTGATGACGAGCCCTTTGATGCGGCGCTCGTAAAAAGATTATGGAAGTGTTTGAAGAACTGCTAGCCCCTCCCTGCTCCGGCCGCGCGCCGGAGCAGGGCCGCGGCCGCGGTTCACTCGCCGGATGGACCGGTCATGAGCGCCGGATCCTGCGAAGCCCAGACGTGCCTGTCCGGCACGACAGGGGCGGGCTCCTCTGTGGTCGCCGAGAACCGCGCGTATCTCCTCTAAGCCCATCGGGCCTTCCAGCGAAAAAACGTTCGAACGAGTCACGAGGATTTGCATAGTTCTGTCTCCTTGTTGTTTTCAGCAGAGCTGTTCGTCCGTCGCCGGACGGTAATTCCGAATGCTGCCGTCGGGAGCGAGCTCGGGCCCCTCCGGCACTTCGGGTTCTTGGTTGGACTGCTTTACTTCGGTCTCTTCGTTGTTCGTGTTCGTGTCCATACGCGCTCCTTAAGTGTTTGCGGAGTTCGACTAGTTTTTTGGCTAGTTTGTGATGAACTCCAAATTTTTTATAACATTAAACTGAACCTTTAGCAAGCCTTAGCTCGGTTCGCTTTCAAAAAAACTACGGAGCGTATATACTCTTTAAATATGGCAAAAGTCAGGGTCGTGATTTTGGCGGCAGGCAAAGGCACGCGCATGAAGAGCGAGTTGCCCAAGGCACTGGCTCCCCTTTTTGGCAAACCTCTTTTGTCGCATCTGCTTGAGTCAGTGGACCAGGCGGCGATAGACCCCAAACCGGTTGTGGTCGTGGGATATGGCCGGGATGTGGTAATGAAAGAACTCGGCGATAAATATGAATACGCAGTACAGGAAGAAAGGATCTCGGGCACGCGGTGCTCGCCGCGAAAGATGCCTGCGGGGATGCAGAAAATGTAATGGTGCTTTACGTAGACCATCCGCTGATAACCCCCGGCACGATAAAAAAACTGGCGGAGAAACATTTTCAAACCGGTCCTAAAATAACCATGGCTACGGCGACCGTGCCCGATTTTTCCGGCTGGCGCGCTTTTCTGTATACTAATTTCTCGCGCATCGTACGGGATGACAAAGGCGAAATATTAAAGGACGTCCAATTCCGCGATGCGACCGAGGCAGAAAAAGAGCTCAGGGAAATCAACCCCTGCTATTTCTGCTTTGATGCCCCGTGGCTCTGGGATAAATTAAAAAATTTAAAGACTGACAACGACCAGAAACAATATTATTTGACCGACCTGATAAAACTCGCTATCAAAGAAGGAGAAAAGATAGAAACGCTCGACATTGACCCCAGGGAAGCGCTCGGGGCCAATTCTAAAGAAGAACTTGAAATTTTAGAAAAAATGGGTCGTATTTGAGCCGGAGCTTCCCCTCGTGCTATACTTTGCCCATATTATAATTTTATTTTTTTGACAAAAATATGAAGAATCCTTTTGAGAACGCAATGGCGCAGTTGGATAAGGCCGCCAAGCTCGCAAATTTCGGGGACGAATTCATCTCCCGTTTGCGCCAGCCGGACCGGGATGTGCGGATTTCTATTCCGATAAAGATGGATGACGGCACGCTTCGAATTTTCGAGGGCTACCGCGTGGAGTACAACAACGCCTGCGGCCCTTACAAAGGCGGCATCCGATACCATCACGATACGGAAATCAACGAAGTGAAGGCGCTCGCCTTCTGGATGGCCATCAAGTGCGCGGTGGCGGGCATTCCCATGGGCGGCGGCAAGGGTGGCATCACCGTGGATCCGGTAAAATTGTCCAAGGGCGAGCTGGAAAGGCTGTCCCGCGGCTGGGTTGGAAGACTCGCCGATATCCTTGGGCCTCATAAAGACGTGCCGGCGCCCGACGTAAATACTACTCCGGAAATAATGGACTGGATGGCAGATGAACACGAAAAAATCACGGGCGACAAGACCCGGGCGACTTTCACCGGCAAGCCGGTAGACAAGGGCGGTTCGGAGGGCCGCGGTCCGGCGACCGCCCAAGGCGGATTTTTCGTTTTTGAAGCTCTCCGAAGTGAGCTCGGCCTCCCGGAAAAATGCAAGGTAGTAGTGCAAGGTTTCGGAAACGTCGGCGGACATGCGGCCGACATCTGGCACAAGGCGGGACATACGGTTATCGCGGTTTCCAATTCTGACGGCGGAACTTACAATGAAAACGGGCTCGACATCCCGGCGCTAATGGAGCACAAAAAAAAGACGGGGTTTCTGCACGATTTTCCGGGCGCCAAAAACATAACCAATGCGGAATTACTCGCAACTCCATGCGACCTCTTGATACCCGCGGCGTTCGAGAACCAAATCACCGCCGAAAATGTGGGCAACGTCAAGACCAAAGCCATTCTTGAGCTCGCCAACGGACCAATCACGCCGGAAGCGGACGAGATATTGGGGCAGAAAAATATTCCGGTTATACCGGACGTCTTGGCCAACGCCGGCGGAGTGACTGTCTCCTACTTTGAATGGGAACAGAACCTCGCTGGCGAGCACTGGAGCGAAGCGGAGGTGGTTGGCAAACTACAACCGATTCTCGACGATTCCGCAAAAAAAATCTCTCAAAAAGCCAAGGAACTCAAAACGAATTTGCGCGCCAGCGCATTCGTTCTGGCACTTGAAAGAATCAAGGCAAAAATGTAATAATTGTTAAAGTGAAAAAAGTAGTAATATCATTTCTGCTTGTCGGTAGTGTAATTCTCGCTTTTTCCGCTCTGACTCCGCAGGTTGCCTACGGCGGCTTTTTGTCGGCTCCCGAATTCGACAGCTTGGTTCCCTGCAGCAAAAACTCGGGAACCGCCGAGGAAATGGCGCCCTGCTCGACTTGCCATTTCATCGTCCTCTTCCAAAGGCTGGTGGAATTTGCAACTTATATCTCTCTCTTTCTCTTGGTACTGGGCTTGATGATTTCCGGCGGCATGTTTGTCAGTTCTTCGGTTAACGCAGAGTTCCGTACTAAAGCAAAGGGTATTATTAAAATAACTATTACCGGTTTTCTGCTTGTGGCTTTCAGTTATCTTTTAATCAATCTGATTTTCTGGACTTTGGGCAGAGAGAATCCCGCGAACAGCTGGGGCAATTATTCCTGCAGCGCAACACAGCCATAAATTAGCGGTTGAGAAAAAATCTTAAAAATGTAATATAGGGCAGTTGGCAGATTTGATTTTGCGCGGTTAGCTCAGTTGGTAGAGCGTCTCATTGACGTTGAGAAGGCCATAAGTTCGAATCTTATACCGCGCACACATGAGAATTTTAAGCATTGAAACCAGCTGTGACGAAACCGGCATAGCGATAGTGGAGGTTTCGGGGGGCATCCAAAGCGCCTCTTTTAAAGTTTTGGCTCATCACGTATCCTCCCAGATAGATGTCCATATTCCCTACGGCGGGGTGTACCCCGCGCTGGCAAAAAGAGAGCATATCAAAAACTTGCCGATAGTGCTTGAAGAGGCTCTCCGCAAGGCGAAACTTATAAACAAGAAAGCGCCCGTAGATCCCGTTAGAGGTAGAGGGTCGCTGCGAGCCCTCGCGACCTCTAACGGGATAGACCTTATTGCCGTCACCTCGGGCCCGGGGCTGGAACCAGCACTCTGGACCGGCATAGTTTTCGCGCAGGAACTCGCCAAAAAGTGGAACATACCTATCATGCCCGTAAACCATATGGAAGGACATTTGCTTTCGGTCTTCGGAAAAAACAAAGGCACATTTAAAATTCCCAAGGTCAAAACTCCCCTGCTGGCGCTTCTTGTTTCCGGCGGCCACACGGAGCTGGTACTTTCAAAAAAGTGGATGCGGTATGAGATAATCGGCGAAACGCTGGACGACGCGGTAGGCGAAGCTTTACTCCCTTATCCCGGCGGGCCGCAGATTTCAAAATTAGCGGAAGCGGAACGCAAAAAAAATCCCCAAGTTCCCCAAGTCAGACTTGTGGGAAATTCCCACAAGTCTGACTTGGGGGAAGATATCAGGCTACCCCGCCCGATGCTCAAGAGCAAAAATTTTAAATTTTCTTTTTCCGGCCTTAAGACCGCCGTTCTGTACCTAATCCAGGACCTCGGCGGTTTGGAAAAAATAAATGAAGAAACCAAAGCGCGGATAGCCCTGGAATTCGAGAACGCGGCGATTGAATGCCTTACTTATAAAACAGCAAAAGCCTTGGAAAAATATAAGGTAAAGGCCCTCGTTGTCGCCGGCGGAGTGGCGGCCAACGCGCACCTGCAGAGGGAAATTAAAAAAATAACGGGTAAAAAAATAGCTCTGTATTTTCCACCAAAAGAACTGACTGGCGATAACGCGCTCATGATAGGCATAGCCGGCTATTTAGAATTAATAAAGAATAAAAAGAAAATCCCCAGGCCGGAAAGCATAAGGGCAGATGGAAATTTAAGCTTGTAATATGGTATTATTACGGCATGCAGGATCGGCTGAAAAAACCCTACGAGCCCCAAAATACCGAGGACAGGATATATAAGCTTTGGGAAAAAAGCGGTTTTTTTAATCCCGATAATCTGCCAGGCGAGAGGACTCTAAATTTCTCGGTGGTCCTGCCCCCGCCCAACGCCACCGGCGTCCTTCACCTCGGTCACACTCTGGAGGATTCCATGCAGGACACGATGATAAGGTACCAGCGGATGCGGGGCAAGCGTACGCTTTGGCTTCCCGGCACCGACCATGCAGCCATCGCTACTGATTCCAAAATGACCAAGATTCTGGAAAAAGAAGGCCTCAAGAAAAAAGACATCGGTAGGGAAAAATTCCTGGAACGGGTGGACGCATTTGTGGCGGACAGCAGAAAGACCATCGTAAGCCAACTCCGAAAAATGGGCGCATCCCTCGACTGGTCCCGTGAGGCTTTTACCTATGACGCGGAACGAAACATAGCCGTCCGTACCGCTTTCAAGAAAATGTACGATGACGGGCTCATCTACCGCGGGCACCGCATCGTCAATTGGGACCCCAAGGGGCAAACTGTTATCTCCGATGACGAGATAGTTTACGAAGAACGCAAGGGAAAATTTTACACATTTAAATACGGCCCGTTTGAGATCGGTACGGCGCGCCCGGAAACCAAATTCGGCGACAAATATGTCGTCATGCACCCCGACGACAAACGGTACGCGAAATGGAAACATGGCGACAAGGTAACCGTAGAATGGATCAACGGCCCCATTGAAGCAACCATATTGAAGGATGAGATGATAGATATGGAGTTCGGAACGGGGGCAATGACCATCACCCCGTGGCACTCGCATGAAGACTTTGCCTTAGCCGAAAAATATAAGCTGGATAAGGAGCAGATAATCGACCAGTATGGCAAACTCCTGCCTGTCGCCCAAGAATTCGCCGGCACAAAGATTGCGGAGGCACGGGAAAAAATAGCGGAAAAATTACAGCAAAAAGGTTTGTTGGTGTCCGTGGATGAGAACTATATCAACCGAGTGGCCACCGCGGAACGCACCGGTGGGCTCATTGAACCGCAAATAATGCTCCAGTGGTTCGTGGATGTCAATAAAAAAATCTCTGCGCGCGGGAACAAATCCCTCAAAGAACTCATGCTCGAGCCGGTACGGGACGGAAAAATAAAGATAATGCCGGAACATTTCGAACGCGTATATTTCAACTGGATAGAAAATCTGCGCGACTGGTGCATATCCCGCCAGATCTGGTATGGCCATCGGATACCGGTGTGGTACAAGGGCAGCGAGATATATTGCGGCGTGGAAGCACCGGAGGGCCCAGAATGGGTACAGGACGAGGATACGCTCGACACCTGGTTTTCTTCCGGGCTTTGGACCTTCTCCACATTAGGCTGGCCGAATACGACAGAGGATCTCAAAAATTACCACCCGACCAATGTAATAAATCCCGGTTACGAAATACTCTTTTTCTGGGTGGCCAGAATGATACTGATGTCCCAATATTTACTCGGGGAGGTTCCTTTTGAGACGGTGTATCTCCACGGTATCTTGCGCGATGCCAAGGGTCAGAAATTCAGCAAGTCGCTAGACAACGGAGTGGACCCGCTTGAGGTGATAAAAGAATACGGCGCGGACGCCCTGCGCATGTCCATGATTGTGGGCATCGGGCCCGGCGCGGACGGCAAATTCGACATCCAGAAAGTGAAGGCATACAGCAAGTTTTCCAATAAGATCTGGAACGCGGCGCGATTCGTCCTGGAGAACACCACTGGCGCCCAAATGGCGGTCAATCCGACTTATGACGAAGAAGATAAAAAGTCCGACCAAGAACTTAAAAATTTGATTGAGGAAATCACTAAAGAAATGGACGAGTATAAATTCTACATAGTGGCAGAAAAATTGTATCACTATTTCTGGCACACTTTCGCGGATATAATCATCGAGCGCTCCAAGAAAAAAATCCTGGAAAATAAAGATTCGGAATCCGCCAAGGCTCTTCTCTCGTCACATCTGACTACCCTGCTTCGGACACTACACCCTTTCATGCCTTTTATTACGGAAGAAATATGGTCGATGGTACCCATTACCGATAAAAGTTTGCTAATGGTAGAAAAATGGCCCGCCTACGCCAAAGCTTCGGCGGGCAAGCCATTATGACAATACCCGGCGGAGATCTGAAAATTTTTGCGATAGCTTTCGTTTTCGGCGGGCTTTTGCCGTCGCTACTTTGGCTGTGGTTCTGGCTCAAAGAGGATGACGTGCATCCGGAACCTAAGGCGATGCTCACCCTGGTTTTTCTTCTGGGTATAGGGGTGGTCATTCTGGTGTTGCCGGTTCAACAATTCATCGCCTCGATGGTGCACGATGCGGAAAGCAGGCTTGTGCTCTGGGCTGTGGCGGAGGAAGCCCTCAAATACCTTGCCGTGCTGGCCATAATTCTGGGCACTCGCGCCGCTAATGAGCCGATAGATTGGCCGATATACCTTATTACTGCAGCCCTTGGCTTTACCACGCTTGAGAATGCGCTTTTCATAGTAAAACCTCTGGCCGTAAGCGGCGCGACCGTAAGCCTGCTCACCGGCCATCTGCGGTTTCTGGGCTCGACTTTGCTTCACACCGTTGCGAGCGGGCTCATCGGCATATCCATGGGTGTTTCTTTCCACCTAGCGGGGTGGAAACGGACTTGCTATGTATTTGTCGGCTTTTTGGCAGCGGTGGCCTTGCACAGCGCGTTTAATTTTTTTATAATAAGGAATGGAGGCGCAGATTTCCTGAAAGTTTTTTCGTTTTTGTGGGTCGCCACTGTGATTCTCTTGCTTCTGTTCGAAAAAGTACGCCGAATGAGCAAATAATAAAATTATTAACCATAACTTGTCCGCCACGGCGGTAAATATGATGGAAAAGAAAAAAAGGGGTTTTTTTGAAAGATTGACCGGGAGCCTCTCTCTCGAGGAAGATGCGCCGGAATCAAAAAATGATTATCTGGGTCGTAACGGTAAGATGGAAAAGGCGGACAAAAAGAACGGAGCCAGCTGGATTGAGGAAGAAAATGACGAAGCGGAACTCACGGTGGACGTGTATCAGACACCGACCGATATTATCATCCAGACCATGGTCGCCGGAGTAAAGCCGGAAGACCTGGAAATATCCATTGCCCGCGACACGGTCTCTATCCGCGGAGAGCGCTCCGAATCGCGAACCATAGATGAAGAGAATTATTTTGCCAAAGAACTTTACTGGGGAAAATTCTCCCGCACCATTTCCCTCCCCGCAGAAGTTGAACCGGAAGACGTGGAAGCTACGGAGCGCCACGGCCTTCTCTCCATCAAAATCAAAAAGGTGGATAAGGAAAAGAAGTCCAATATCAAAGTGCGGTCAATATAGTTTTGTGCCTGGGGGGTGAATCGCACACCCGACCTGTCCCTCTTCAGGGGAACGCTCTACTACTGAGCTACCCAGGCATTTACTGTCGAAATTTGTCGAAAATCGAATTCACGTTCTCCACGTTGCTCTTGGTACTCCCGTAAATTCCTAGAATCTGCTCCGCGTATGGCTGGATGAAATAATAAGCGCCCGCCATGGAACCTATTATGAGCGTCCAGTATACGATACGCGCTATCCGCCCCCACCTCATGGAACGCGTGAGAGAATGCAACATTTTGTTATTCTCCTCGGCCAAGGCAACACTTTTTAGAAGCATCTCTCTTTCTTCGGGCGACATGGCTAAATACTATCAAAAACCACGGGAAAAATCCAATTCCCAATAAAGGGTTTCTGTGCTAAATTATAGCCATAGTCTTCGTAGTTAAATGGATATAACGACTCCGTCCTAAGGAGTAATTGCAGGTTCGATTCCTGCCGAGGACACCAATTAAAGCCCCAACATTTTTGCGATTTTTGGCCTGTCGAATCCTACGGTGATCTCGTCGCCTATCACAATGACCGGCACGCCCATCTGTCCGCTTTTTTCCATCATTTCCTGGCGCTTTTCCAGGTTGCTCGCGACATTATATTCCGTGTAAGCTACGTTGTTTTCCTTGAAAAACTCTTTCGCCATGTGGCAGAAATGGCAGGTCGGGGTCGAATAAATGGTAACGTTTTGCATGGTTTGTTCTCGTTTAACTTTCTAATATCTTAATTATAACATGCTTGTCAAGCGGTGCGGGATGCGGGAATCGAACCCGCGTCTAATCCTTGGGAAGGACTCATTTTACCACTAAACTAATCCCGCGTAAGTGGTATCTTAACCGCTTTATTCTTTCGGGGCAAGTGCCATGATTATCTTGAATACTGTGTCCGGATTGAGAGACATACTGTCTATCCCCTCTCTCACCAGAAACTGCGCGAATTCCGGATAGTCGGACGGCGCCTGGCCGCAGATACCGATGTATTTTTTTCTGTCCTTGCACTTATGTATGACTTCTTTAATAAGTTTTTTCACAGCTTCATCGTTCTCATTCCCCACATGGGCTACTATGCCCGAATCGCGGTCGAGCCCGAGCGTGAGCTGGGTCAGGTCGTTGGAGCCGATGGACATACCGTCGAAAATATCCAAAAATTCGTCCGCCAAAAGAACATTGGAAGGAATTTCGCACATGACATAAACTTTGAGCGTATTATCTTTCGCGCGGTCGAGACCGTTCTCTTTCATTACTTCTATAACCTTACGCCCTTCTTCCGGCGTGCGGCAGAAAGGTATCATGGGCACTACATTGGTAAAACCCATTTCACCGCGAACTTTCTTCATCGCGGCGCACTCCAGACCAAAAGCGGTTTTGAATTTGGGGTCGTAATAACGGGAAGCTCCGCGCCAGCCGAGCATGGGGTTTTCCTCTGCCGGTTCATATAACGCCCCGCCCAGGAGCGTGCGATATTCGTTGGTTTTGAAGTCGGAAAGGCGGATGATAACTTCGTGCGGAAAAAATGTCGCCGCAATTTTGGCGATGCCCAACGCGAGTTCGTCCACATAAAACTGCTTCTTATCTTTGTATAAAGGCGTCAGCCGGTCGATTTCTTTCAGGACCTTCCCGATATACGGAGTTTTTTTGCCTTTTCGAAGCTTATCGTAATCTATCAGCGCATTCGGATGCACGCGGATGTAGGAAGCGATAATGAATTCGAGTCTGCCCAGGCCCACCCCCTCCGCCGGCAAGCTGTGGTGCACGAAAACCTCATTGGGAGACCCGACGTTGACCATTATTTTCACAGGCAGTTTGCCTGCTTTATCCAGACGGTGCTCGGTCACCTTAAAGGGCACGATGCCTTCGTAAACATTGCCCACCTGACCCGAGGAAGCGTCCACGGTCACTGCCTGACCGTTTTTAAGCACACGGGTAGCATGGCCCGCGCCCACAATACAAGGAATGCCGAGTTCGCGGGAAACTATGGCGGCATGGGATGTGCGCCCGCCTTTGTCGGTGACGATGGCACTGGCTATTTTCATAATCGGCTCCCAGTCCGGATCGGTAATCTCGGTCACCAGCACTTCCCCTTTCTGGAATTGAGCGATGGCCTTCGAATTTTTTAGAACGCGGACTTTCCCGCTTCCTATCTTGGAACCGACGGATATGCCGCTTACCAGTATCCGGCTTTTCTTGTCCATCTTATATTCTTTGAGCACATTTTTATCCTCTACCGAACGCACAGTTTCCGGACGCGCCTGGACGATAAAGAGTTTACCTGTCTTGCCGTCCTTGGCCCATTCGATGTCCATCGGCTGGTAATGCCCGTGCTTAGCGCTGAAATATTTTTCCACTTCCAGGCACCATTTTGCCAATTTTACCGCTTCCGCATCGGACAGAGAAAATTTCTCCTGGTCCGCGGGCGTTACTTTTTCTTTTCTGGTGCCGTCTTTGGCGTAAACGAGCTTGATGTTTTTCTTGCCGATATGCTTGCCGATTATAGGGTTTGGGATGCCCTTATCGAGGGAGGGTTTGAAGACCACGAATTCATCCGGAATAACCATGCCCTGCACGATAAACTCGCCAAGCCCATAAATACCGTTTATGACAATAACCTTATCAAAACCCGTTTCGGTATCAATGGTAAAGGCCACGCCCGAAGACGCGAGGTCGGAACGGACCATACACTGAATACCCACAGACAGCGCGGCGTCAAAATGGGAGAAGCCTTTGTCCGCGCGATAGGAAATGGCGCGGTCGGTAAAAAGCGAAGCAATGCACTTTTTGGTGGATACCAGAATGTTTTGTATGCCGTGAATGTTTAAATAGGTTTCCTGCTGGCCGGCAAAAGATGCTCCGGGCAGGTCTTCGGCTGTGGCCGACGATCGCACCGCCGTGTCGCAATTTTTTCCGTATTTTTTCTCGAGAGCGGCGTATGCTTCCGCGATTACGGAGTTGAGATCTTCCGGAAGATTTGCTTTCAGGATTGCTTCCCGGACCTTTTTCCCGCGGACCTGAAGATTTCGGATATTGTGCGTATCCAGATCGGAAAGTATTTCTTTTATTTTTTCATCCAACCCCGTTTTTTTGAAAAAGTGGCGGTAAGCCCCTGCGGTAAGCGCAAAACCGTCCGGAATATTTACGCCCTTCGGTACCAAGTTCTGAAACATTTCGCCCAGCGCCGCATTTTTACCGCCCACTAGGGGCACATCCGCGATTCCGACTTCGCTGTACCACTTTATAAAATCTTCCGCACCTTCCGCCCTCCGCGCCTTTTCTTCTGCCATAAAAATTTATTACTTTTAATTTGATAAACTGGCTATTTTTAGTAATCGGTTGTATTTCGCCAAACGCTCCGGCTTGGACGGCGCGCCGGCCTTGAGCCCGAAACATCCAAAGGCGTAAGCCAGGTCGGCAATGAAATCGTCTTCCGTCTCCCCGCTTCGGTGGCTGATGATGAGCTCAATGCCGTTCTCTCGCGCGAGCTTCATCGTCTCAAGCGTCTCCGTGAGTGTGCCAATCTGGTTCGGTTTGATTATCATACCACGCACACTCTTCTTTTTGATCGCCTGCCGAAGAAGTTTGACGTTGGTAACCATAAGATCGTCCCCCACCACCAGTGTGCCGTATTCCGTAAGCTTACTGAAACTCTCAAAATCGTTTTCCTCAAAAGGATCTTCGATAGAGAGCGGCCTGAATTCCTCCTCTATCGACCTGTAAATGTCCAAAAGCTCTTCTGCCGATATGTTTTTGCCGCCGACCTGATACCGACCATCCGCATAAAAAGAGGTCGCGGCGACATCGAGCGCCACGCGGACCTTGCCTTCGAGTCCATTTTGCTTTATCGCCTCATGGAGCAAATAGAGCGGTTCCCGGACGTCGTTCACTTTTGGGGCAAATCCGCCTTCGTCGCCGAAGATTGCCGAACCCTGTCCGAGTTTTTTTATTATATTTTCCTTAAGCGTGTTTTGGATCAGAATACCTATCTCCAAAGCTTCGGCCGGATTTGACGTTTCCGGCGCAATCATGTATTCCTGAAACGCCAAACCGTTTTGGGCATGTTTGCCGCCGTTCAAAAGATTCATGTAAAGATACGGCACCTTGCGCGATGGCTTGATATCCGACAGCGTACGCAAATATTCAAAAACCTCCGGCCCCTCAGCACGAGCGGCAGCTTTTGCGCAGGCAATGCTTACCCCAATCATCGCATTGGCGCCGAGGTTCTTTTTATTCTCCGTTCCGTCGAGCGCTAGCATCGCCTCGTCTATTTTCCGCTGGCCAGAAATATCCATACCCGCGAGCGCCGGAGCAATAATTTCATTAACATTCCTTATCGCCATCTTTACTCCTCTGCCGACTGGACCTGCCCCGTAGCGAGCTTGCTCTGGTTCGGGGTCGCGCAGTTCCACAGCTTCATATGCGCCAGTCGAGGCTCCGGAGGGGACGCTGAAACTCCCGGCATAGTTCCCTGCTTCCACGGTCACTTTGAGCGTGGGGTTTCCCCGCGAATCCTTTATTTCTTCCGCGGTTATTTTGGTTATCGGATAATTGTCTACCATGCGCTTCTTATTTTATCACATTTTTGGTAGTATTACATTCGTGGCAAAGTTCCTACAAGCGCGAAATTGGATAATGGAGAAAAAATACAAATGGCTCCTAAAGCCCATATTTTTCCGCATGGACCCGGAAAATATACACGACATAATGTCCGCTCTCCTTCGCGTAGCGGGAAAATTTTTGATTATCCGGAAAATCGCTTACTTGTTTTGGGGCTATTCCCATCCGGCGCTCAGGCAGGACATTTTGGGAATAAAATTTCAGAACCCCGTGGGCCTCTCCGCCGGATTTGACAAGGACGCGACCCTAATCGACATAATGCCGTCTCTGGGCTTCGGATTTACGGAAGTGGGCTCCATAACCGGCGAGCCCTGCGAGGGCAATCCCAAGCCCCGGCTCTGGCGGCTCAAAAAATCAAAATCGCTAGTCGTGTATTATGGTCTGAAAAACGAAGGCTGTGAAGCTGTTGCCAGCAAGCTAAAAGGCCAAAAGTTCCCTCTGCCCGTAGGCATCAGCATCGCCAAAACCAACAGCAAAGAAACTGTGACAGACGATAGCGCGATAGCGGATTATTTTAAGACTTACCGCGAATTTGCCGGTATCGGAGATTACGCGACAATAAATATAAGCTGCCCCAATGCTTTCGGCGGCCAGCCTTTTACCGACAGCGGCAAACTCCAAAAACTATTGGAAAAGATTTTTTCTATCCCCAAAACCAAACCGATTTTCCTTAAACTTTCACCGGACTTGAACCATGAAGAAATCGACAAGATTCTCGAAGTTGCTGATAAATTTCCGATAGACGGGTTCGTGTGCACCAATCTGACCAAAAACCGCGATAAGGACCTGAATAAAAACCTTTTAGATAAAAATATTCCCGCGCAGGGCGGAATTTCCGGGAAAGTCGTGGGCCAACTTTCAGACGATCTGATACGATATGTTTGCCAAAAGACCAAAAATAACCCGAAAAAACCACTAATTATTGGCGTGGGCGGGGTATCGAGTGCGGAGGATGCCTACAGCAAGATAAAAGCGGGGGCAAGCCTCGTAGAGCTCATAACAGGCATGATATTCGAAGGCCCTCAACTCATAAGCGACATAAACATGGGTCTGGTCAGGCTTCTAAAAGCCGACGGCTATAAAAATATCTCCGAAGCGGTGGGGAAAGAATAATCTAGGAGGTTTTCCGGAGCAGGAGCATCAGGTCCGCGACGTTGGCGCCGGTGGGGCCGGTCACGATCATGTCGCGCGTTTTTTGGAAAAATTCGTAAGAGTTGAAACCGTGCAGATAAACTTCGCTGTCCATGTCGAGGCTTTTGGCTTTCGCGCATGTGTTCTCATCAACGATTGCGCCGGCCGCATCGCTGTTATCCAGGCCGTCGGAAGCCAGGGATATGAATACGGAATCTTTATCAATTTTATGCATACAAGCCACGGTAAGCGCCATATGCGAATTTCGGCCGCCCTTGCCGCGCCGGTCGCTTACTTTGAGCTGGGGTTCCCCGGCGGCAATAATTACGGCATTCTCTTTCTGATTTTCTTTACCGGCAGTAAAAATCTTGTTAAGAGCCGGCTCCATGTCGTCGTAGAGTTCTGTTGAAATTACGTCCGCTGCAAAACCAAGCTCCGCGGCTTTTTCCGCCATGGCCTCTGATGCGGTTTTGTTGGAAACCAGGACAAAATTCCTGACCTTTTCAAAATATTTATCATCTTTAGGCGTTTCCGTCAGCTTAAAGTCGCCAAGACTGTTGTCCGCGATAATTTTTGCCGCATCCGCAATGGTCGAAAGGTCCCTGTAGGTAGGTCCGGAAGCCACATCGCCAAAATTATCTCCGGGCACATCCGAAAATATAAGCCCGATGACGGTGGCGGGATACGCTATTTTAGCGAGTCCTCCGCCTTTGAGCACCGAGAGGTGTTTCCGCACCGTGTTGAGCACCCCGATGGTCTTGCCGGTTTTTAGAAAAGATTCGTAGAGTTTGATGCCCTGGTCCCGCTCTTCGTCCGAACTGCACAACAGAGCCGAGCCGCCGCCGGAAACCAGAACAATTAGCAGGTCATCTTCGGAAGAATTTTTGGCCATTTCAAATATCTTTTTACCGGCTAGGACGTTGGCCGCAGAGGGTTTGGGATGGGTACCGACAAAAGTTTGGATGTGTTTTAACTCTCCTTTCTCGAGACCAACCACTGCGCCTTCTTGGATTCTTGACCCTAAGATTTTCTCCAGAGCCAATGCGGCCGCGTAAGAGGCCTTGCCGAAACCGACAACTTTTATGTTTTTAAATTTAGCCAAGTCAAAATTTTCTCCTTGCACCTTGAGGATATTTCCCTGGAACGACACGGAACGCTCGACAACTTTCTGTGTATCCAGAGCTTGTAGTGCCGCCTCGGCTATGAGCAGCGCCGCGCGGCGATTTTCCGTAGTTGCCAATTCCTCGAAATTCTTTATTCGAGTTTCCATATTACAAGCTAAACTAAGTTTTCCGGGTGTCCGGCAATAAAACTTTTGATGTTATCTACGGTGACCTTGGAAATTTCCGCAACGGCTTCCAGTGTGTAAAAGGCGGAGTGCGGAGTAATCAGGACATTCGGCATCCTCATCAATTCGCGGTTTAACTCGCACACAGGGGTCTTCTCCCCTTTCTTCAAATTCTTCTCTTCTTCCAGGACATCAAGCCCGGCAGCGGCTATTATGCCTTCTTTTAGCCCCCATACCAAAGCTTCCGTTTCTATGAGTTCTCCCCGTGCGCTATTTATGAGGTACGCTCCCTTTTTCATCAGGGCAACATTTTCTTTGTTGATTAGGTGGTTGCTTTCCGGAGTGTAAGGAGTATGGAGAGTAACGATGTCTGATTCTCTCAGAACTTCCGGCAGACTTTTATACTCAAAATCGTGTTCCTTGGCAAAAGCCTCGTCCGGATAAATATCGCAGGCGACCACTTTCATCCCGAACCCTTGGGCGATCTTTATCACATTCTTGCCTATCTTGCCGGTACCTATGACTCCTATGGTTTTGCCGTGGAGGTCAAAACCTTCCATGGTGCTGTTATAGTGGAAATCCATGGTGTTCTTGACGTAATTGCCCGCTTCCATGAGCTTCCGGGAAAGATTCAAAAGCAGTCCGAAGGTAAATTCCGCAACCGTATAGGAGCCATAAGCGGGCACGTTCGCTACCGGTATGCCTTTGCTCTTAGCGTATGCGACATCGATATGGTTATAGCCGGTGGAACGGGTGGCTATGAATTTCAGATCGGGCATGGCATCAATCACGTTTTTGCTCATGGTCGAATCCACGAAAACACAGGCCACATCGGCATCTCGGCCTTTGGCTGCACTGTCTTCATTCAATATCTCATCTATAAAAATTGTTTCCGTACTGTCAAAAGCAGAGAGAAATGGCGCACGCTTACCCGGGTCCACGCTAAAAAAAGCTATTTTCATCCCTCTAGTATATATTATTTAAATAAATTTACAAAGAAAGACAAGAAGCTGGAAATGCGGCCCCGTTCCGGCTCTTCCGCCGTCGGGGCCTTGTCAACTATGATGATAACCTCCTCACCTTCTTTGGCCAACCCGTAATTTTCCCGGAAAAACTCTTCCTTGCCGCGGTCGGTCTCAAGTTTTTCGATATCCGCGCGCAAGGCTCCTTTCTGTTCTCTCAAGGTTTCTGTTTTTGCCTCCGCTATCTCTTTATTTTTTCTGGTCTCCGCCATTTTACCCCAAAACCGGATGACGCTCCAGGAAAAAATAAGAATAATGATTCCCAGAACGATTAGCGCCGGCGGGGATTCCATTATGCTTTTTTTTCCTCTGTTTCTTTCAAAATTTCTCATAACTGTCAAAATATGTTATACTGCCAAGTATATGCTTTTCAATAAAAAACATCAAAAGAAGGTTCAGGCCGTCTGGGCAGTAGTTTGCGTACTGATAATCATATCCATGATACTTCTTTACGCGCCCATCTTCCGCTAGAGATCTTTGGAACGCATCATTTTGAGGAATACTTCCTGGGGAATATTAACCTTGCCCCTCTCTTTCATTTTTTTCTTGCCTTTTTTCTGCTTTTCCCGGAGTTTCATTTTACGGGTGATGTCGCCGCCGTACATGTGCTGGGTCACATCTTTCTTCATGCCCGAGAGCGTACGCGAAGAAATTATCCGGCCCAAAGCCCGGCCTTGGATTTTTAGGGTAAACATCTGGCGGGGCAAGAGATTGGCAAGTTTTTCCACTGCCTGCTCAGCTTCTTCTTCCGCACGCTTCCTGGAAACTACGCGCGAAAAAGCGGGGACTATTTCGTCAGCCACCAAAACATCGAGTCTGGTAACATTGGCTTCCCGGAGCTGCCCTATTTCATAGGATATGGAACCGTAGCCCGAGGAAACACTTTTAAGCTCGTCAAAAAAATTACGCATCAATTCCCGCAGAGGCATCATGACGGAAATGGAGGAGCGGTTGTCTCCAAAGTTATCGGTCTCGCCGATTTCGCCTTCATGGTCAAACAAAAGCTGCATGAGAGCGCCCACGTATTGGATTGGAGTAATAATCTTTAGCTTTACCCACGGCTCGAATACTTTTTCGATGTTGCCATCGTCCGGGAAAAAATACGGGGAATAAATTTTTTCTCTCTTGCCGTTCCGGAGCAGCACCTCGTAGGTAATGGAAGGAGTGGTTATGACAAGCTCGAGGTTGAATTCCCTTTTCAGACGCTCGGTAATTATCTCGAGGTGGAGCATGCCGAGAAATCCACAGCGAAAACCTTTACCCAGAGATCCGGACGCCTCTTCTTCGTAAGAAAAAGCGGAGTCCGAAAGTTTCAATTTGCCAAGCGCCAGTTTTAATTCTGCGAAATCATCCGTGTCTTCCGGAAAAACCGACGCCCAGACCACCGGTAGCGGCTGCATGTAGCCCGGAAAAGCAGGCAGCGGATTTCGGAACATGGTAATAGTATCTCCGACCGAGGCTATCCCCGGCTTCTTGATGCCGGTGATAATATAACCGGTCTCCCCGCTTGAGAGCGTTTCCGTGGGAGTTTCTTCCGGTGAAAATGTGCCTACTTCCAACGCCGAGAATTTTTCTCCGGAAACGGCAAAAAGCAGAGTATCCCCTTTTTTCACTCTGCCGTCCAAAATGCGCACAAAAACTATGACGCCGCGGTGATTGGAATATTTAAAATCGAAAACCAAAGCCCGCAAGACATTCTCGCCGTGATTTGTTTCTTTCGGTTCCGGAACCCGTTTTATCACTTCCTCTAACAGATTTTCCACGCCTTCGCCCGTGCGACCGGAAACCAGAAGTATTTCTTCGGGTGCGCAATTTAAAAGCTTGACCACTTCGTCTTTTACTTCCTCCACCCGAGACAACGGAGAGTCTATCTTGGACAGCACGGGGATAATCTTTAGTCCTCCTTCCCGCGCCATAGCGAGCGTGGTCAGCGTCTGTGCCTGCACGCCCTGTGTTGAGTCTATAAGTAAAATAGAGCCCTCTACGGCTTTGAGCGCGCGGGATACTTCATAAGAAAAATCTATGTGCCCCGGAGTGTCGATAAGATTAAGAATATACTCCTGTCCCTCGTTCTGCTCGGGACCGTCAGAATGATAAATCATTCTGACGGGTTGCATTTTGATGGTTATGCCGCGCTCGCGCTCAAGTTCCATGGAGTCGAGCACCTGGTCGCGCATCTTGCGCGCTTCGATGGTATGGGTTATCTCCAACATCCGGTCCGCCAGAGTGGATTTGCCATGGTCAATGTGGGCTATGATGCTGAAATTTCTGATGTGTTTTAAATCCATAAATTAATCTTCTTCGAATTGGAGCGAATGCAGGCGTTTGTATGTCTTACTGGAACGCAACAGCTCCGTGTGGGTGCCCTCCGCCTCTATCCGTCCTTCATTGAAAACCAGGATTTTATCCGCGTGAATGACCGTCGAAAGACGGTGGGCGATGATGAGCGACGTGCGGTTTTTGACCAAGGCATCCGTGGCGCGGGTGATAATCTGTTCGCTTTCCGTGTCCAGGTGGCTGGTCGCTTCATCTAAAATCAGGATTTTCGGGTCGCGCAACACGGCGCGGGCGATGCCGATTCTCTGGCGTTCTCCCCCGGAAAGTTTTATGCCTCTTTCCCCGACGACGGTGTCGTATCCGTCCTCCAGTTTTAAAATAAAATCATGGGCCAGCGCGGTTTTCGCCGCGTTCTCTACTTTTGCTTTGGAGGTATTTTCCTGCCCGTAGGCAATATTTTGGCTGACAGTACGGGAAAACAAATCGACTTCCTGCGGCACCACGGCAATCTGGGCGCGGAGGCTAGCTTGAGTCACGGTCTTGATGTCTATATCGTCAATCAGTATCTTGCCCCGGTCGGGGTCGTAGGAACGGAGCAGGAGATTGATAAAAGTGGTTTTGCCGCTGCCGGACCTCCCGACCAGCGCGCAGGTCGTGCCGTGCGGTATGACTACGTTTATGTCTTTTAACGCATACTGGTCGTCTTGATGATAGGAAAAGGATACGTTTTTGAACTCTATCTTCTCTCCGAAAGGCGGCAAGGTAGTGGCATTGAGCATGTCGGTCACATGCAGGTGTTCATCCAATACCGCAAATAAACGGTCTACGCGGGTCATATTCCTGCGCAGGCGGGTAAAGAGCGAGCCAATATTCGACAGGGGCTGATAGGCCATATTTTGGAGGGTAACGTATAAAACGAACTGGCCGATGGTCGCTGTGCCCTGTAAAACAAACCATGCCGAAAGCCCTAAGACCGCGACCCTGCCGGTGGTGGATATTACCGACTGTATGTTTTCAACCCATTCCCACAGCCGCTCGGCCTCGTACTGGACCGCGCGCGCGTCGCCCAGCATGCTGTAGTTGCTTCTGGTTTCCGTTTCTTCCTGGGAAAACTTCTTGACTGTGAGAATGTTCCCCGCCACGTCGTACATTTCCTTGGAAACACCTTCAAAGGCGTCGTTGGCCTCCTGCTCAATCAAATATATTTTATTGGCAATGCTCCGGGTAGCCAGTATGTAAATCGGAAACGGAATAAGGATGGCTAACGCGATCCATACGTTGGAGTAGAGGAGTGCGGCAAATGCGCCAAGGAAAATAATAATGGGCGGGGTAAAATTTTGCCCTATTATGTCGTATAGGATAGTGAACAAGGAGGTCGCGCCGCGGTCAATGCGCCCGATAATTTGCCCACTGGACGCCCCGTGATGGAATAAGGCATGCAGCTGCATATATTTCTCAAAGGCCTGATTTTTGATTTTGTCTTCGGTCTCGGTCGCTATTTTAAAAAGGTGGTAATTGTATTTGGAATGCAGCATATTGCTTATAAGCGTCACAACCAAAATTCCCAAGGCGCAGTATATCAAAAGAGACAGAGGCAACGCTCCGCCATTCTTTATAAATCTGGTCAGAGTATCGATAATTATTTTTGAGATGAAGGGTACGGTAATACTCGCTGCTTGAGATAAGGTAACAAACACCAACAAAAGCAGAATCGTTTTTTTGCGATCTTTAAGAAAAAAAGCAATGCGTCTTAGGGTTCCCGGCTTTTTATCTGCCATTCTTTGATTCTAGCAGAAAAAGGCTTAATTATAAAGATTATAAAGCCGGTTTAAAGTTCCTCCGTAGGCGGGGCGATGACCTTGGCCCGCCAGAACTTGGAGGTAAGGGTTTGGAGGAGACTCTTCAGTTCCTCGCTGCCCAAGAGATGGAGGATGACACCGCCCGCCAAAATACCCATAAGCCCCGAGATGAACCCCTGCAGGAAAATACCCCAGAAAGTAGTAGTGCCGAAGACCGGCGAAAGAGCGTTCAGGCTCAAATAAGTCACGAGCGCGAGAAAAAATGAAGCGCCCAAGCTTTGGAAAAAAGTTTTGCTCACAAAAGGCTCCTTGGGCATGAATTCTTTCTTGATGGAAACGGCATGAAGTATGAAGTTGAGAATTGTGCCTAGAGAGTACGCCAAGGGCAGCATGAGTACTTCCGTACCCGGAATATCGCTGACCTTAAGAAGTGATTCGATGAAATAGCGGAACATGGGTACATTTTGGAACAAATGTATCAACGCATAGGCTAGGACGATGATCAGGAGGGAGCATGAAAGATTCATGATAAGGGGACGGCGTGTATTGCCCGTGGCATAGTACGAGCGGGACAGGAGCGTGATCATACCCTGTGCCAGAATCGATACGGAAAACACCGCGAGGCATGCCGCTACCAGACGGGTATTGTCCCAAGAAAAAGAACCGGAGCCCAAGATGACCCGGACTATCTGCGCCCGCAGGACGATGAAAAGGAAAATTGTGGGCAAAGACCAAAAAACGATAGCCCGCGAGGCATCTTTTAGGTGCTGTTTGAATTCCTCCTGCTTGCCCGCTCCAAACGACTTGGCCAATGTCGGAAAAGCAGCTACGGCATAAGATATGCCGATGATGTTGAGCGGAACCGATTGCAGGTTATAAGAAAAATTAAATATGGAGATAGAGCCGCTCTCCAAAAAGGAAGCAAGGGCGATAATTACGATAAGGGCGATATTGTTAAAAGCAAGCCCCAGGGTTCGGGGCAAGGAAATAAGCGCTGTTTTTTTGATGTCCTCGAAATTAATGGAGAAAGAAAGCCTGGGTGCAAATCCACAATGGCCGGACGCGAAAAATTGCACCGAGAAATGAAGAAGGGCGCCTAAGGCCACACCCATACCCATGCCGTAAATACCCCATATGGGATAAAAGAACAGTACCCCGAAGATTATTCCTATGTTGTAAAAAACCGGACTTAAGGAATAAATGAAGAATTTTCGGAAAAGCTGGGTAATAGTACCCAGAAGATTGGAAAGGCCCAAGAGTATGGGTGACAGAAGCATTATGCGTGAGAGTGCGATAACCTTCCATTGCAGGTCCGGCTCGAAACCCGGGGCAATGAAAAACACCAGATAGGGCATCAGGAGATACGCAAAAAATGAAACTAGAACCATCATGCAGATAAAAACGGTAAAAACGTCATTCAGGAACTTTCTGGATTCCGGCGTAATCTTCTCCCCGCTCATCTTGGCAACAAGAAAAGGAATGAGCACGGTGATGGATGCGAGCGACGCAATGCCGATGAATATCAGGTCCGGCACCCGGAACGCGGCATAATACGCGTCGAGAGTGGAGGAAGGTCCTATGAAGTGCGCCAGCGCCCGGTCGCGGAAAAGGGCTAAAATCTGTGAAAGAAGAGTGAATGAGCCCAGAAGGAGCGCGGCCTGGTTTACAGTTCCGGATTCCTTGGTAAAAATTCGCAGTATCTTCTCCATTCCTAAATTAGTTTGCCGGCTCTTCGTCGGACACGGTTGCGGCCGGCGGTGCGGATGTTTTGTTTTTTAGGGAGTTGATGTATTCCACTATGCTTTGGTCATTCGGAGCCAGGACCAACGCTGCCTCGGCATATGCAAGCGCTTCCTGAAATTTGCCCTGCCCTGCTGCCACCCGCGCCAGACTTATCTGAAAGCCCGGATTAAGCGGATTCAGCCGCGCTGCGCTCTCGTAAGCCAAAGCGGCTTTGGCATAAGCATCTTTGACGTTTAGGGTACCAGCGGTTTCATACACCAGACCAAGCAGGCGGAAGTTTTGATAATTGGAAGGGTTGTATTCCACCGCAAGCTCCGCGCTCCGGACCGCTTGGTCAAAAACCCTCTGAAGTTCAGTTTTTTCTTCTTCGGAAAGAGCGGTGGATGCGGAAACGAGTGAGTTCAGTTTTACCAAATATACCTGAGAATAAGTCCGTAGGTACAGATCGTTATAATTCATGGCGATGGCCTTATTTATGGAAGTTTCCGCCTCGACAACATCGCTGGCTCCCAGGGCCTGGCGCAGATGCGACACGGAGGCAAAACGTTCCATATACCTGAAAGCCACCGCTATCGAGAATATAGCGAGTATTATGAGTGCCAGAATGGAAAGAAAACTTTTCCGGTGATCGTTTAAGAACGTCAGGGTCATTTCCTTGTTCTGGTTAGATGCCGCCAGACCGATAAACACTCCGGTAAAGGCAAGGAACAGCAGGAATATCACTGCGCCCGCGGAATAAAAGAGAAGGCCAGCCAGAAGATAGAGCGACAACACGAATGTGGCCATAATTTGCCAATTAAGGCCGTTTTTCATGCCGGAGAAAACAGACCTCCATCCGGCCAATAAAAACACAACCAGGAAAACCCCCCAGGACAATACGCCCAAGATACCAGTTGTAGCCATCAGGGTTGGGATGAATCCGCTACCCGAACTGAATTCCACATCCCAAAAAACCGTACTGTTTATGCTCGCGGGTTTGTATTTGGCCCATGCTTCGTTGAACCTGTTTGGTCCAATACCCAAAAGAGGTTTCTCGCCAATCACGCTTTTAGCTATCGAAAAAGTAGCCGACAAGGAAGGACTGACTTCGGTATTGGATATGCCCAAACGACCCGGAAGAAAGCCGCCGATAAGAGGCCCGGAGGTCAGGAACAGAAGAGAGATGATAACCACGGCAAAAGAAGTCGTCGGGAAAAGCCTCCGGCCTGTTTCCTCGTCTCCTTTTTTATGGAAGGAAACTGACGCCTTGTAGACGAAGATAATCAAGCTTAGGGCACCAAGCAGTATCCAGGCCAGCGAGAAATTCACGGCCGCGGTAAGTAACAGGGATAGGAGTATGAATATTCGCAATAAAATTTTACCTGATCTTGCGACCGGAAAAAATTCCACCAAAAGCATATACATAAGTGCGGAAAAACCGGCGAAGAGCCCCAGGCTGTTCCAGGAACCGAAAACGTTGGCTGTCTTGCCGTCCAGAAGGCCCAAGGACAACCATTTAGGCAAAAATAAATATGCGCTTTGGAAGATCAGCAGGAGCATTGACGAGAAGATAACGCCCCACAAAAGCATGTGCGCCTGTTTTTCCGAACGGACATTGAGCGCGACAAGAAACATCAGCATAAAGCCGGCGAACACAAACCAGAAACTGCCGGTGTCGAACATCACGCCAAAGAGAGATATGGGGGGATTGGCGGAAAGCAAAGCCGAAGCCAAAGACACCAGCATAACGACGAGCCCGGACAACAGGAGCCAGGACTTGGGTATTAGGATCTTACCTTCCACAAACCTGCCGATAGCCCACAGCACAGCACAAATCGCAAGCCCCAGAACCAAAACCAGGCCCTTGGAAATTTCTATCGGCATATCCGTGAAAGGCAGGCAGAAAACGGGCAACAGGGTCACAATTAGGAATAATGACAAAAATGCGAGCCGGTCAAATATGTTTGAACTCATGGGAATATTATACTACTAGTTATAAAAGCGCACAATAAATAAGCCTTAGATGACTATGTTGATAAGTCTGCCTTTGATATAAATTACTTTTTTAATATTCTGGCCGGCAGTATATTTGGCCACGGCCTCACTCGCGAGAGCCAGTTCTTTAACCTTCTCTTCCCCTTCCTCCGCTCCAATCATTATTTCCGCCCTTACCTTTCCATTCACCTGCACTGCTATCCTTACTTCTTCGTCCACTATTAATTTTTTATCCCACTCCGGCCAGGTTGAAAGATTGATAGACTTCTTTTCTCCGAGCGCCTGCCACAATTCTTCGGCTATGTGCGGAGTGAAGGGCGAAAGTATCTGTAGAAATTTTTTATAGTCTTCTATAGAAACCCATTGAGCCTTATCCATTTCAGTTGCTAAAATCATCAGAGCGGAAATCGCCGTATTAAAGTTCATGCTTTCAATATCTTCCCCCACTTTTTTTATGGTCTTGTGCAATACTTTTTTTAATTTTTCATCACTTGCGGTTATAAATTTTCTATGCCCGATTCGCCATACTTTTTCCAAAAATCTGCGCGGGCCAATCATACTATCCGTATTCCATGAGACTGCCTGGTCAAACGGACCCATAAACATCTCGTACATCCGGAGCGTATCTGCGCCGTACGTTTTTACCAAATTATCCGGATTTACCACATTGCCCTTTGACTTGGACATTTTTTCCCCCTGCTCCGCCAGTATCATTCCGTGCGAGGTGCGCTTCATGTATGGTTCACTTGTAGGCACCAGTTTCAGGTCGTACAAAAACTTATGCCAGAAGCGCGAGTAGAGCAGGTGGAGTGTAGTGTGCTCCATGCCGCCGTTATACCAGTCTATGCCGTTTTTCATAAAGTAACCCAACCTTTTCTTTGACGCGAATTCTTTTTTGTTTTTCGGGTCGGTATACCGCAAAAAATACCAGGAGCTCCCCGCCCAGTTGGGCATTGTGTCCGTCTCCCTTTTCGCTTTGCCTTTGCATTTAGGGCATTTGGTATTGACCCACTTCGCGATATTGGCTAGGGGTGATTCGCCGCTGTCGGTGGGCTGGTAATTTTTTACTTTGGGCAGTTCCACCGGCAGGTCATGCTCCGGCACCGGCACCCATCCGCATTTACCGCAGTTAATAAGCGGTATCGGCTCGCCCCAATACCTCTGTCTGGAAAATACCCAGTCGCGAAGCTTAAACCTGGTAACTTTTTTACCAAAATCTTCAAAGCCCGCCTTTTTGTAATTTTCCACAATCGGCAAACCGAATTTTTTGGCAAATTCATAGTCGCGCGCGTCGTCCGCCGGAACCGCCATGATGGCGCCAGTGCCGTAATGCGGCAAAACATAATCCGCCAGCCATACCGGAATTTCTTTTTTTGTGGCGGGATTTATTGCCTTCACGCCCGTGAGTTGCACGCCGGTTTTTTCTTTATCTACTGCAGTACGTTCGATTTCCGTCTCCTTTTTTACTGCTACGATATATCGTAGTACAGCGTCTTTGTTCTCGGATTTTTCTACAAGTTCTTTGACAAGAGGATGCTCCGGCGCGAGCACCAAGTACGTCGCGCCGAAAATGGTGTCGGGCCTGGTAGTGAAAACTTTTACAGAAACCCCATTTTCGACTAGGTCTTGCCTAGTCGTTTTTATATTGAAATCGATTTCCGCACCTTCGGACTTCCCTATCCAATTCCTCTGCTGAATCTTAATCTTGGAAAGATAGTCTACAGTATCCAGATCCTTATCCAGACGCTCCGCGTATTTGGTAATGGCAAGCATCCATTGTTCCTTTTCGCGCTTTTCAGTGGGGCTACCGCAACGTTCGCACATTCCGCCCACCACTTCCTCGTTGGCCAGACCTATTTTATCTTTCGGACACCAGTTTATCCAAGTACGTGTTTTATAAGCCAAACCTTTTTTAAAAAACTGTAAAAATATCCATTGCGTCCACTTGTAATATTTAGGGTCGGTGGTGTTTATTTCCCTCCCCCAGTCAAAAGAAAACCCCAGGGCTTTAAGCTGGCGTCTGAACGTATCCGTATTGTCTTTGGTAACTTTTATCGGGTGAATCCCTGTCTTGATTGCATAGTTCTCCGTGGGCAATCCGAAGGCATCCCAGCCGATAGGATATAACACGTTAAACCCTTCCATTCTGCGCTTCCGGGAAATGATGTCCATCGCCGTATTGGAACGGATATGCCCGACATGCATACCTGCGCCGGAGGGGTACGGAAATTCGATTAAGCCGTAAAATTTGGGTTTTTTGGATTTATTTTGCGCCTGAAAGGTTTTGTTTTTCTCCCAGTACGCCTGCCACTTTCTTTCCAACTTCAAATGCTCATATTCTTTCATATGCTCAATAATACCTGAAATATCGGGGTTTGCAAAACGTCAGTTAGTAGTTGTATATGGGAGCCGGAACTATTTGCGGCTGGTACAGATTCTTGTCTATGTTTTTCGTAAAGCAATACCTGCCGGCCGGATGGGTCCAGTTGGTATCATTGTACCCGTAATAATTGTAGTAACTCTCTGTGTTCTTATCATCGGACTCCTTATTGAACTCCGCGCACAAAAGATAGGTAACATCGTTGGTCTTCATGTACTCGTAAGGCCTTTTGGTCTGCGGATCCACTCTCTCCGGGCCCTTGTAGCTCCCTTGGGACAACTCCGCCAGGCTCTGCGGCAGGTAGCCTTTGTCCTGGTAAAAATAGGTTATCTCGTTGTTGATTTGCTGTAATTCATCCGCTTTCTCTAGGTCATATTTCAGGAGCTGCTGCGTGCGAGGCGAACCGATGATGTTAAAACCCCAGATTATGGACCCCACCACAATGATGAGCGCTATGACTCTGTAGATTTTCCGCACGTTGCCGGTCAGTCGCCCCATTACATCATAGAGATAATAACTGAAGAGCCCGCCTGCGATTACTAAGAGGACCAGAACTTTCAGGAAAAAGCCTGTGGTCAATTCCCTGCCGTCGATAAAGTAGTACAATACGGTCAACAGGTCACCCGCCAAAACTATCCCGAAAACGAATAAGGTAATGTAGGAAAACCATTTATGAACCCCGGCATACTGCTTGTCCGGAAACACCCGGTAATCCCGTTCCAAAAGCCACATCAAGAGGATGAAGATGGGAAAAAAGACTATTATCGCCGCGACCGGCCAGCTGATAGAACCGCTGTTCCAACCAAAGCCGAAATGACCGTTGTTAATCTTGGGATAGGCGGTATTTATGACCCGGAATAAAAGATTGACTAGACTCACCACCGTAGTGTACAGAGCCATTATCGCACCCAGGTTGATAAAGAAATCCTTAGCTCCACTTTTTGCTTGTGTTTCCATAATACCTATTGTATCATTTATCAGGTTTAGCAAGAATAGGGACTGTTAATAAACATCAGCCATTCGGCATACTAAAACCATGAGGAAAAAATTTGAGAATTTTTCAAGGAAAATAACTCGCTGGATAGGTTCGCCTCAGTCGATAATCATCCATACTATTTTCTTCGCCGGCATGCTGGGCCTGCGTATTTTCGGCGTTTCCTCTTCGGATGTGCTTTTGATACTCACGACCGTCGTATCGCTCGAGGCTATCTATCTTTCCATTTTTATACAAATGACTGTGAACCAGCACGCAGCCGAACTCGAGGAGGTTTCGGAGGACATTGAAGAGATACAGAAAGATGTCGATGAGATTCAGGAAGACGTAGAAGACATTCAGGAAGAAATTGTCGAAGACGACGATACGGAAAGCGCAGAAAAAAACCAGACCCAAAATATATAGAAGCCTTTAATTTACGAAAACCATATTGCCGTATTTGCCAGAGGGATACTGCGTTGGTTCGATTTTTCTATAACGCAAAGTTCGCCTTGTTCCACTTTGCCACCCCAATCCTTCATGGCGTGAGAGAGCGCATAGCCCAAAGATAGCGGCGAGGTGTCCGTGGCGTAAGAAGTCAATATCACAAAAAGCGGTTTGTCGCTTAAAACTTTTTTCACCCGAAGAAGCAGTTTCGGCAGCATTTCTTCTATTTTCCAGACTTCGCCTTTTGGCCCTCTGCCGAATTTCGGCGGGTCCATAATCACCGCATCGTATTTATTTCCTCTTTTCTCTTCGCGTTCCAGAAATTTAATGACGTCGTCTTCGATAATGCGCATAGGCAGATTCCCCATATTGGAAAGCTCCTGATTTTCCTTTGCCCAATTTAGGCTTTGCCTGGAGGCATCCACGTGCGTCACCTCCGCTCCGGTCCGGAGAGCGAACAAACTCGCGACCCCCGTATACCCGAATAAGTTTAAAAACTTAATGGGCCGCTTCATATTTTTCTCGTGCTCCCGGAGTTCACGCTCTATAAAATCCCAATGGCTCGCTTGTTCCGGGAAAAACCCCAGATGCCGAAACGGCGTGGGCGTTGCCAGAAATTTTACGCCTTTGTATACCATTTCCCATTTGGGCTCGATTTTTCCCTCCATTTTCCAGCCTTTTTTCGCGCCTTCTTTGGAGCTCCAGAATTTTCCGTCCGCTTTTTGCCACTCTGAAACAGGCAGGCTCTTGGGCCAGACGGCGTCTTCAAAAGGGCGTACAAACATGTACTGGCCGAACCGTTCCAGCTTCTCCCCTTCACCGGTATCCAGAAGCTCGTAATCCGTCCAGTCTTTGGAATAAAAAAGCTTAATTTCCATATTTTAATTTTAAATTATTCGTCAATAATAATATGCCGAAAAAGAACGGTATCAGGGATGCGACCTGCCATATAGTGGGTATATGGCCAAGCAAGAGCCACGCAACAAACAACGTAAACAGTGGCGCCAAGCTGCTGAGGGCACTCGCTTTGGTAACGGATATGCGGGAAATGCCTTCCAGCCAGAATACTTTAGATAGGCCCAACATAATGAAACCATTCAAAACTAGAAGCAGAAAAGATTCTTTAATAGGTTGGAGTTGAAAATGCTGGCCAAACATAAAGGCAATCAGGAGCAGGAATGGTGTTGCAGTTATGCTGCGAAGAAATAAAATAGTTTCGGTTGAAGAAATGCTTTTCGCTTTTTGCTGGTATAAATTCCCGATCGGTGAGAAAAATGTGGCCAAAAGGATAAATATATCGCCTAAATTTATGGAAGAAAAATTCGGAGTGAGTACAATTAGAGCGCCAATAATCATTAAAATGGCGCCAATTTTTGACTCAAAAGAAAAATGTTCTTTGCGGATGAGGTGAAAAAATACATAAGAAGTAAAGACTTCAAACAAGGCTATGATGACCGCGTTGCCGGGAGTGGTATGCGTAAGTCCAAAATAGTAAAAACCGTAATAAAAGATTCCGATAAAAATCACAACAATAGATATATATCTCCACAACAGCGTATTTTTTAATTCGTGCAGTTTTCCTTTATAAAGTATGACTATAAAAAAAATAATACTGGTTAAAAAAGTACTGATAGTGAGCGAGACCATGCTGGGAATAGTTTTAAAGGACAAAACGGTTATTATTGGGAATAAACCGGTAAGTAACGCTCCTCCAAATATCAGAGATTCTCCTTTGTGTTCTTCCGTCATATCAAAAATTCTATTACGTCGCCATCCTGCACTATGTATTCCTTGCCTTCAGTGCGAACCCAGCCTTTTTCGCGGGCCGCGGCGCGGGAACCCGCTTCTATAAGCTTTTCGTAAGAGATGACCTCCGCGCGGATGAATTTATCCTTGAAGTCGGTGTGAATCGCCTGCCCTGCCTCCGGAGCGGTAGAACCGATTTTTATGGTCCAGGCGCGGGTCTCGTCCTCTCCGGTAGTAAGAAACGTTTCGAGCCCCAGAAGCTGGTAGCTTGCCTTGATCAGGTCGTCGAATCCTTTTTCAAAAACGGAATCCACTTTGACCGAAGCTCCGGGCGCTTCAACCTCCACATTATTATTCGCCTCCGAAGTATTGAGTACATAAAGCATGGGTTTCAGGGTCAGCAAATTGAGAGATTTTATTTTTAGTTTTTCGTCTCTGGAAAGCCCGGCTTCGGCGGCCATCCGGCCCGCCTCCAGAACCTGCTCCACTTTCTTGAGCACCATTTCCTCCGCAATGGCTTCTTTGTCCCCCCGCTTGGCGTCTTTGGTAAGATTGGCTAATCGTTTGGAAACTATTTCCATATCCGAAAGTACGAGCTCTAGATTAATGACGCCGATGTCGCTCATGGGCTCTATTTTCTGCGCCACGTGTATTACGCTCGGGTCCTCAAACACGCGCACGACGTGCGCTATGGCATCCACCTCGCGGATGTTGGACAGAAATTTATTACCGAGACCCTCGCCCGAGGAGGCGCCGGCCACCAGGCCGGCAATATCCACGAATTCTATGACCGCGGGAATAGTTTTTTTGGAATGCGAGAGTAGGGAAAGCTTGCCTACCCGCTCGTCCGGCACGGGCACGATACCCACCGATGGGTCAATGGTGCAAAAAGGGTAATTTTCCGCCGGCACGCTTTTTTTGGTCAACGCATTAAAGAGCGTGGATTTCCCCACGTTCGGCAGACCAACGATTCCGATGGAAAGCGACATAACACCAGCTACTATACAACAAAAAGCTGTTTTTTGAAAATTTTATTTTCGCTCTTCACCTATACTCTTTATTTCTTTCTCCAACAAGGCCTCGGTGGAGTTAATATCTTTTTTAAGTTCCTCTATGTTGGCCCGTTCCACGGGGTTTATTATTCCTCGCGACCGGTCGGTCACATCGTCCTGTAGGGCTTTAAATGATTTGCGTATGGTCTCCTCCGCCTGGCGCATTTCCTCCTTGGTGGGAATAGGGCTCCTCGGCCCTTTGTCTTTGAGATGTGTATGAATGCGAAGCAAAAGATATAGTATGCAGAGTACGAGGAGGATAATCAGGAGCGATACTTCCCAGCCGATATCCGAGAAAATGCTGCCCACCGATACGACAATGGTATTCGAAGGATCACTGTTGGTCTTGTCTTCTTTGATGACCACCGCGCTTACGGTATAAACTCCCCGTTTAAGCGAGGTCGGTACGATAATGCCAAAACCTCCCTCATTGTCGGAAATACCGGCAATGAAGATTTTCACTCCGTCCCGCGCCACGAAAGTTATCAGCACCTGCACCTTGCCGTGAATAGACGTACCGATGATGGCTCCAGCACCGTACTTCGAACCGAGCATTATCTCCGGCGCCTGGAGCGATGGGGATGGTTGAGTTACCTCCGGCTCTATCTCTTCTTCCGGTATGGGCACGGGCTTTGGGGATGCCGGTTTGATAGTATATGTCGCTCCGGCAAGAGTGCCGGTAATGTTCGTCCCCGCGCCGTCATTCGCTAGTATCTGGCCGGATTGGAACGTCAGCTTAGCTGAGCCGGTTTTTGCGGCGCGCAAGTGGAGAGTGGCCACAGTGCCCGAAGAGCCGTTGAAGCCGCCGAGCGCCACACCTTCGAATTTGACAGTGCCGGAAGCCTTGGAAACCGAAGGTTCGGTCACCCAGAAATCAATTATGGAGCCCGCTTTGGAAACCGACTCCACGGTAAAAAGCGATGTTGGGAACGATACCGTGCCCGACACGGCGTTAAGGGAAGTCGAGGATGAGGCAATAACCCGAACCGAAACTCGGTCACCTACTTCAAAACTGCCGGTGTCGGGAGAAAGCGAAAGAGTCGCCGCGTGCGCCACAACCGGAAGAAAGATGAACAAGAAAAGAAATATTATTATTCGGGACGCTTTGGCCATATTTTTTTACGTAACATCAAGATAACCACTAGTATGATTATAACAAGAACCGTCCAGGCGGCCAACCCGAGGCCGCCGTTTTGGGCTTTCATTTTTACCACTCTTTCGTTTTGCGATTTATCCACCGCCTTGACGTATATATTTTTCCGGAGCGACTGGTCAGCTAGTATATGCGGGCTTTCTGCCGTTTCGAAGTCTGCCCAGAAGCCTTCACGCACCTCGTAGTGGTCCATGCCCGCGCCTTTATCCACCGTACTCCATACGGCAAAATATTTGCCTTCAAATAAGGAGGGCTCGTTCGCAACAAAAATAGTAAAGCTCTCCGGCGGCTCGGTATCCAGGAGCGCCAAGTCTCTGTCCGCGGCTCCGGCCGAAGCGGAAACGGCAAAATCGAAATTTGTTTCTTCTACATCCGTTTTTGTCCCCAATCCGTCGTTAAGCAGGGCTACGGTTCCGCCGAATCGGAGGCTGCTCTCCCCCAGCTTTTTGGTTTCAAATATTATTCCGAATAAAAGCCGGTCAGCTCCGGAAAATCCGCCGGGGGTCATTCCGGAAAAAGATATCTTCCCGGGTTCCGCACTTTCGGGCTTGTCTACCCAGAAATTGAGAGCGGAGTTTCCTTCTCTGATCTCTTTTAGTTCCAAAAGCTCGTCCGGAAACAAGATAGTTCCCTCCACTGCGTTTATCCGAGCGCTTTCCGTGTCCATAAATACTTCTACCAAGAAACTTTCTTTTACCGGAAAAACATTCTGATCGGACCTAAAAAATATTTCCGCCGCAAAAAGGGTCCCGGGCACGAGCCAAAACAGAGACAAAACCAAGATAAGGAAATTTTTAGTGTAATTATTCATAATGCTTTACCCCGTCCAGTAAAAAGCCATGATGCTGAAATCCACCAGGTCTATCCTGCCGTCCCCGTTCAAGTATTTCACTTCCTTGGGTATTATGCCTCCCGCAAGCGGACGTTTATACCAGTAGGCGGCGATGGAAAAGTCTACCAGGTTGCACCGGCCGTCCTCATTTAGGTCGCACTTGCCGAGGAGAATCGACTGAGCCGGCAATGTCTTCGACCCGACCGCGAAAAGCGCCGGGTTTCCGAAATCGCTGATTTCACCGCCCTTTAAAGCTTTGGACTTTGCGGAGTGCCCGCCGAGCTCCAGCACCGAAGTGTCAAAATTCAAGAGATACGCGCCGCTCGCATCGCTTTTGGCATTCTTGAAAATTTCCTGTTCGGAATTGACACTGATAACGATGTCGGAAACCGAGGCGCTTTGCCCGAAGATAACTATGTTTTCGCCTCTTTTTACCTCCTTTTTATCCACGGCGATGGTCGGAGATATGAATATGCCCCCGACGTTCGTAGCCACGCCGCGAGTAATATAAACCTGGAAAATAAACGGGCTGGAGCGCCGGCCGGCCTTGTCTTCGCCATAGACAGAAAAGGTGTAATCGCCGGTCGAGAGATTGCCCAAGGACACGGTAAAGTTGCTGTCCGGTCCGGCTATGGTCGTTACCGCAAGCTGCCCGTCTTTTAGGACGCTAACCCTGCTCAGAGGATATGCTCGTCCGGAAAGAATAATTTCGGCGGGAAAGCTGCCGCTTCCACCGCCTCCACCGCCTCCGCTGGGCGGAGTAACCGGCGCAACCGGAGTAGCGCTTACTTCGGCAGACTCGCTCAAAAGAAGACCCCCGGCATAAGAGCGGACTTTAAAAAAATAAGTGATGCCGTTGGTTAGGCCCGTCCTGGTGTCGGAAAGCACGTTGCCGACTGAGGTATAGGTGTAAGTGCCTCCGGATGTAGCGCTGATGCCTACTTCGTAGCTCGTGATGTTTGCTAGGGTTCCGACTGCCGCGGTCCAATCGAGCGTCACTTGTGAATTACCAGCCGTGGCAGAAAGGGCCGGGGAAGTCGCCGTAGGATAATATAAAAAGCCGGTATTTTTGCTAAAGCTTGTGCTGGTGCTTTGCCCGCTGGTAAGCTGACCGGTGCTGGAAAAATATTGGAAACTGGTCGAGGATGACTGTCCGCCCTCGATGATATTGATTGGGTTTTCCAGCGTAAAACTGGTGCTGCTAAAATCCGCGAACGCGTAAGAAAAAGCTCCGGCGCCAAAAACCAAAAGAATTAAAATGAGAAAAATTTTGCCGGTTAAGTTACGAAGCATAATCGCAGATTAAAGCGCCACCGCATCCTGCGGGGTCCCGCCATCGGCGGTGACGGGTTCTGGGGCAGGTTCGGGTTCAGGTGTAGGTTCAACAACAGGTTCGGGTACGGGTGCGGGTTCGGGAGTAGGCTCTGGTGTAGGTTCCGGGATTGGTTCAGGGACAGGTTCCGGTTCTGGAGTCGGCTCGGGTGCGGGCTCCGGAACTGGTTCGGGTGCTGGTTCCGGAGTTGGTTCAGGGGCAGGTTCCGGCGCGGGCTCAGGAGCAGGAGAACCGCCGCCGCCTGAAGAACCTGAAGAAGATGAGCCGGATAGGATGAGCAGGGCGCGGATGTCTTCCTTGGTCAGGCACTCCCCGTCCACACAAATTTTTTCTTTGGCATTGAACGTATTGGCAAACATATCCGTTATGCCATTGCCCGCATCCGCGAGCCACTCCGTCATCTTGGCGAAAAACCTTTCCGCAAACGATTTTTCATTTTCAAAATCAAGTGGAATTGCTATTGATTCTAGATTTAGATTCAAATCCTGAATTGCCTTTGCTAATACAGATGTAAGTTTCATATACTCTACTCCCTCTATTTGCCCATCCTCATACGATACGAACAATGGACTGATCTTTTCCATCTCTTCGGCAATGAATCCTATCTGGCGAGGGGCATTAGGATTTTTTATGTATTCTAGAGTCCAATCAAACTCCACAGGGCGCATCGCCAGCACCGCATCAAGCCCAAGTTCAAGGTCTTTAATATTTTTCTTGTATCGTAATGAAGAGCTTCCGGTACATGCTGTTGCCTTGGAACTGATGGCTCCAGTCCCCGTAGCTATACACAAATAGTCGTTCGCGAATGCTCCTGCTTCGGCAGGGAAAGTAATCCCGCCCGCGCTGTCGATCCTCATTCTTTCCACCGCCGCCGATGTAGTAGCTGTGCCAAATACCAATGCTGTGCTATTAACTGTAGTGCTGAAAGTAGCTTCGGCTTCAGCCCATATGGCCCCGCCTGCTAAAATAGAATCTAGACCATCCGACTCAAGAGGTGAATTAAAATTGATTCGTCCCAACTGGTCGTTATCAACTATAGTAAGTTCCTTTGTAGCAAGAGTGAGGATACCTGCGGATGTTGCTCCCGTACCCACTGGACCTTGCACATCCAGCAAGGACTGCGGCACAGTAGTCGATATGCCGACATTGCCGCTATTTAAAATTCTCATAGATTCCGTGGCTCCGTTGTTCCCCACTTGGAATATCATATCCGCGCCAGCGGCTCCGACTCCGGATGTGGTGCGAAGAATCAAATCATCCGTTGTTGCCGAGCCGCCCACGATAGTGCTGTTGCCCAAAGCCATCGCGTTGCCCGATTCGGAACGAAGGAAAAGACGGGCATCTCCCGCTGCATAATCGGCAGACCATAACTGAATCATGTCGGCGGGGGCTGTTGTAGGAGCAGTACCGTTGCCGATCCCAAATACTTTGACCGCGCTGGTTCCCACGGCGAGAGAAGCGCCAATTGACACATTTTGGTTTTTATCAATAACAAGACCCACAATATTATTTGTTGCGAATCTAAGAGATGGGTTAAGGCCTGTGGCAGAAGCGTCTGGTCTAACATTAAAGAAACCTGAACCTCTACCAAAAGATGCGCCAGAATAACCGAAATTCATTGCGCTACCTGCTCCCCCGAAAGAGGGGTCAAGGCCCATGCCTGCAAATACATCAGATGTTGCACTACTAAATAGGTGGAAAGTAGATAGCGGCGCTGCTGTTCCGATACCCACATTTCCCAAATCATTAACCGAGAATTTCACCGCATTACTGGAATCTCTGGCTAAGAATATTGCGGGTAATTTATCCGGCGTTGTGTCGTTAGCAGTATCGGTAAAAGCTGTATCAACGGTAAGGTTTAGAGCATCAGTTATGACTGTTACTGTTCTTGTTTCTCCGCTAACAGTAATTCTGTCACCAACTACTAATTCCGTAGTGAAGAGAGTGCCAACGCCAACAACAGCTGTTGATGCTGTTGGGTTAATACTTCCTGTTAAAACAGAAGTTGCAGCACCGGTGACTCTTTCCGAACCGGCGACGTCGAGTTTTAGTAGAGGCGCCGAGGTACCGATACCAACGTTGCCGGAATTAGTTATTCGCATTTTCTCGGACAATGCCGGGTCGACGGAAGGGAAACCGGTCGAGAAAACCAAGGCCCCGCCGCCGGTCGTGCCGTCTGCTCTGGCTTCTATCTTAACAGGTACACCGGGATCTGAAGCATCAGAGTGTTGGAAATCAATGGTTCCAAATGTAGCATCGTTGGAAAGGGCTGTGGATGGATCGTGTAAAGTTATTTTATTATTCAATATTGTAGCCACGGTGCTATCAGCCGCTCCAATCTCCACGGAGCCTATGGAATCAATTTTAAAGAACTGCTGGGATGTTCCGCCTTCGGTAAAAAGTTTAAAAATCATATGCGCATCCGCATCTGGGCCGTTTCTCCATGAAGTTTCTATGCTTCCCGCCTCCTGAAGTGTGTCAGCTGCAGTCTCCAGATCAAACCGGATTCCGGCTCCAAAACCGCTGGCAACAAGGCCGGTGCTCCTGTGAGACAGCCTCAAGAGTTGTGCAACGGTGGCAGTGGCGGAATCGCTGACAGCTACGTCTAAGGTGTAGTCCGGCGCGTTTGTCCCGATGCCGACGGCACCTGTGGAAAGAATTGTCATTTTTTCCGTGAATCCTGCGGCGCTTCTAGTCCAAAAAGTAAGGTCGGCATAATTATTAGTGTGGTCAAGCAATCTACCTGCGACTGTGGCTGAAGCTGCGGTACTTGAAGAACCTGTGAAATTCAGTCTCGCAAAGTTATTTGCCGTAGCGTCAGAATTTACCAAATTCAAAGCTCCAAATGTGGAAGCAAAAGCGGTAGTTGATTGTGGATTGTCTATTCGTGCCGATTCTGCGGTGCCTACTCCAACCACAGAAAGTAACGTGGAAGGACTGCTGGTTCCTATTCCAACAAACCCGGAATCATTCACCGCAACCTTCACTACATTGCTGGAATCCCTCGCCAGCAATATAGCCGCCAGTTTGTCGGGAGAGGTGTCGTTTAAGTTATCCGTGAAAGCTGTATCTACGGTCAAACTAGTATTCGTAGCGATGGCTGTAACCGTTCTTGTCTCGCCCGTGACGGTGATTCTGTCGCCGACTACTAGTTCAGTAGTAAATAAAGTTCCTACACCAGTAACCGTAGTGGAAGCCGCGGGATCAATAGTACCGGTCAAAACAGAAGTCGCTGTGCCGGTAAATCTGCCTGAGCCTGCGACGTCGAGTCTGACAAGAGGTGAAATGGTATTTATGCCGACATTGCCGGACGTAGTAATACCCATTCTATTACTTGTGCTTGTCGCGTCGAACGCAGTAAGTGTGCCGGCACTACCGACATACCAAGCCCACTGCTGATTGGCTGTTGTGTTCTTAAGAGCGATTAACGGATTAGTGGCTCCTTCAATTGCTAAAATCCTATCGGAGGATCCTGAAACAAGAGCCGGGTCCGTGGCGCCAATCCCGACATCTCCGGAAGGGTCAATTCTAAACCTTTCTGCAGAGGTTGTAGACCCTGTAGGTGTAGTGGTTAAAGTCAAATATGTTCCTGTGGACGTGGAAGTGAAATTCTCCGCGGCGAAATATCTGAACTGCCCGTTTGCGTTAGAAGGAAATACCGCGTCAGTCGCATCATCGACAGCTGTTGCTCCGAATGCATTAAATCCTGCAAGTGTATCCCCGGTGTTAGCCCTTCGAGGTGCTGCTGCCGTTCCCCGCGCTTTTCGTCCACGGATGGTTGCTCCTGAAGCCGACCCCACATACTCATCAAGGTAGAGAACAGTTCCCGAAGTATCTACCACGTGAAATGCAGTTAGCGGGGCTACTGTTCCAATTCCAACAAAACCACTATTCAAAATAGTCATGGCTTCCGTAGTTCCATTGTTGCCTACCAAGAAATGCATATCGGCTCCCGTGGCGCCTACGCCAGATGTGGTTTGGAAAGATAAATCTTGAGTAGTCGAAGTTCCGCCTAAAACAAGGGGTGTGGTTATTTGGGTTGTAAATGTCGGAGCTGTTCCAAAGACCGCCACTCCTGTTCCCGTTTCATCCGTTAAGGCAGTCAATAAATTAGCTGATGAAAACGAGCCTAAAGATGTGGCATTGCCGACAGAAGTGATAGCTCCCGTCAAATTCGCATTGGTCGTCACATTACCGGCAGTCAAACCGGAAGCTGTGCCTGTAATGTTTGTGCCAACTAATGCTGACGGTGTTCCGAGAGCAGGCGTTACAAGGGTAGGACTTGTGGCGAAGACTAGAACTCCGCTGCCGGTTTCATCGCTGATTACTCCGGCCAGTTGAGCCGAAGTGGTAGCGGCAAAGACCGAGAGATTGTTAGTGGTCAGGGCAACCGTTCCGGTAGTATCTGGAAAAGTATAAGTTCTATCAGCGGTAAGGTCAGCGGAGGTTATAATGCCGGCAAAGCGCGCAGCACCGGTTGTAAAAGGCAAGAGTCTTAAATCGTCATCCGTAGCCGTAGCCGAACGAACAACGAGCGGGGCAGTCCCTCCGGTAGCCGTGAAAATATTTTGGGCTGATGTGGCAAGGCTTGTTCCAGTGGCTACGCCTAAAACCGGGGTAGTCAAAGTTGGGGAAGTTGCAAATACTAAAGCTCCCGTTCCGATTTCGTCGGTTACTAGACCAGCAAGAACGCCTGACGCAAAAGTATTTAAATCATCCGCCGGGTCAAGTTTGTTTCTGGTTATGACTTGACTGGCGATAGTTATGTAGTCGGGAGTTCCAGCCAAGGTGACATCGCCGGTATTTGCACCGGAAGAAGAACCTGAGAAGTTGGAAGCGGCAATAGTGCCGTCAACCGCAAGATTCCCTCCTGAGGAAAGATTAAAAACTTCAGTAACATCATTTAATATTGAAAGAGAATTGTCGGAAGCCAGAGATTTTATAAACCAAGTATCAGTAGCATCGTCTCCGTCGTCCGCATCGAGCGCGATGATCGCATCGGTGGCTTCTATTCCCTGTACTTCGAGGAGGGCTTCGGGTGAGATTGAACCGATACCGAGTTTTCCGGTGCTATCTAGACGCATTCTTTCTGTGTCGTCTGTTCCAAAGATTATTGGTATGGCATTGGTCGTCCTTATTATAGCCGTACTAGCGCTCTGAAATGTCAATTGTCCGAGGTTAACCAGGCTGAAACCCATCGTTGTGCCGATAGCATTTACCCCATGGTACTGAAGGCGAGTGCTTTTGAACTCTGTTGCGTAGTCAGAACCTTCCAGTTCAATAGTCGCCTGGTCGCCGCCGACAATGGTTCCATCTCCCAAAGCGTCAATATTTGCACCGTTTGTTCCGCCATAAACAAGTAAGCGACTAGCATTGCCTATACCTCCCGGATTTGTACTTGAGCCGATTCTCACCTCGCTATCTCCCACTATCGTAAGCATACTCTGGGTTTCAGTAGCATTATAAATATCAAACATAGCTGTCCCCGCAGCGCCGTTCCGAATATGGAACTCATCACTACTAGCCGTTGTGTCGGTAAAGGTCATCACTGGGTCCGCGCTCCGAAGGTGAAGGAGGGTTGATGGCGCTGTCGTACCTATTCCCACAAAACCGGAATTCAGTATCCGCATGGCTTCCGTGGCGCCATTATTGCCGACTTGGAAAATCATATCCGCGCCTGTCGCTCCCACACCAGAAGTAGTTCTTAAAATCAAATCATCAGTTGTTCCCGTTCCCCCTATTACAAGAGGCGCAGTTATGCTAGTAGTAAATGTCGGCGCTGTGCCGAACACCGCGACTCCCGTTCCCGTTTCATCAGTTAAAGCAGTCAGTAAGTTGGCTGATGTAAACGAACCTAAAGATGTAGCATTGCCGACAGAGGTAACTGCCCCCGTTAAGTTCGCATTGGTCGTTACCGTTCCCGCATTCCCCGTGATGCTACCGACTATCGAATTGGTCACTTCCAAATCCGTGAACCAGCCCTTGAGAATTCTCGCGAGCGTCGTGCCAATAGAACCGGTCATGGTGATGTCATTCGCGCCCAAAGCCAGTACGCCGGAAGTAAGCACGGGGATCTGATTGCCCGTAGGAGTCTGCGAAGGAGTGAAGCCGCCGACTGTCTTAGAATTGATAGCGTAACCTGCGGAAACTACGCGCTGGCGCGGACTCAAGGTTTCGAAGGTAGTTACGCTCGCGCAGGACCCTCCCGAAGAATTGGCCACCTCAATGTTGAGATAAATTTCATCTGTAGTTTGGAAATTAAAATCCAGAGAGTCTCCGCCGGCGGTCGTGTCGCCGATGTCGGCATTGAGTACTCCGTCTTTGACGTTGACCGTCATTTTTGACGGCGTACCGGCAGGCCAAAGTTTGGAACCGCTACCTACCGTGGCATTATCATAGAAAGAAAAGCGGAAACAATAATTAGTGCCGGAAGAGCCACCTAAAAGATTGCCCGAAGAATCAAGCAGCCGGCCCTGATGGTGGAGCATAAGCGGCGTACCCGGCGCCGCAAAGAGAATGTTGTAAAAAACAAAGAAAAACAGCAAAACTGCGGGCAGTGTCGTTTTGATGCTCTTTGTCAGGCCAATTTTTTTTATTTTGTTCACCAAATGTTCTCGGCGCTAAGCAAAATCAAATGCCAAATTAAACGCTTGCGCTCAACAATATTATAAGGTTTATTGGAAATACAGGCAATAGGCCGGCAAAGGCCTTAGTAAGGCTGGTTTAATCGGGGTTTTAGAGCCTTTTATTCGGAATTCGGGGGCTCGAAATTAATTTCAAAGTTATACATGCCCATGCCGCACACCCCTTCTACTTTCTCTCCGGCATTCTTCATACCAAGGTCAATCTCCGTTTCGCCGGTTCCGGGCAGCATCTGTTGGAAATTCGCATCACGCACCAGGAGCGCCGCCGAGCAGTCGTAAGTGCCGTTCGTTTTGACTATTAGTTTGGTGGGCATACCCGCTTGCGCGGCAGAAATTGCGGGTGAATAACCCCCTTTGGCATCGATGGTTATATATTGTACCCCGTCCCGAACCTCTACGTTATCAACCGAAGCGGATTTTTGCTCACCGCCATAAAAAATAATGCCGAAAGCTGCAACAATTCCCAATGTGATTATAACTAAAACTGATTTATTCATGATTGAAGCAATTATATACTAAATAACGGGCTGATAATACCCAAGGCTGCCAGACCTGAGAGCAACGCAAACAATCCGAGGCCCACCACGACCACACCCGCGGATTTGAAGAAAAGCGGCGCGTGCTTCCCGTGCGCGAAAGATGCCGAGCCGAAAGAAAGCAATGCGAGCATTGGTAGCGTGCCAAGCGCGAACGCAAACATTATCATGAGCCCGGAAACAAAGGAACCGCTGCCGAGCGCGACAACTTGCATTGACTGCGTAAACCCGCAAGGTAAGAAAAATGTTCCAAAGCCAATAAGAAGAGGCGTGAAAGTTTTGTGTTCTATCTTCCGGAAGAAATTAAAAATTCCTGACGGTAAAGTAATGTGACTTTTTGCAAATACTCCGACTAAATTCAATCCAAGCAATAGCATAACCAGAGATGCAATAATTCCAAGAATTGCGGTAAATGTAAAATTAATACCTATCGCGTTGCCAACCGCTCCAAGAACTCCGCCCAAAATTGCAAAACTGAACAATCTTCCTATGTGAAAAAGCAGGAAAGTTTTAGTGTCGCTTACATCATCCTGTGATATTTTCGCCGAGAGCGACAGCACCAAACCTCCCACAATCGCCAGACAGCTGGAAACCGAGGCAACCAGACCGATGATAAAACTGGTCGCCGGAGTGGCTTGGCCGCCCAAGCCAAAATTGAGAATCCCCGACCTTTGCAGGAGGAAAAAAAGCGCGAGCACGCCAAGCCCTACAGGTACGGCTTTCCAGATAACGTCGTCTCCTTTTTGCACAGGAAGCTTTTTTTCGACTGACAGCTCATAGCCGTGTGGCTTTATCTTTTCGGTCAGGATGGCGGCAATTTCTTCAGCGTTCTCTTCGCTTTCAGTCTCAATTTCTAAAGTTTGTTTTTTCAAATCCACTCTAGAACTTTTCACAAAGTCCTGCTCTTTCAGAATATCTTCAATCAAGATTTTGCAGGACGCGCAATGCGTGCCGGAAACGTGAAATGTGTAGTTCTTTGCCATTGAACGTACAATTTATCACGAAAAATTATGTTCCGCAACCAAAATCTATTTTATTGTGTATTTTTTAATGGCAACATCCACCATGATTATTCCCTTTATGTTCATCACTAGTCTGTTTTTTGTGTCCTTTGTGCCCCCTAAACATCATCCAAATGTGGAGGGCTACACAAACACCAAGAAAAATAAGTAATAGGTAGTTCATATTGTTTTTGATGGATATTAATAATTCGCTTAAACCGGAGCTTTTTCTGGCGCTCGGTCATTATTGGTTTCAATGAATTCCTTGATTGCTGCCTCATCAATCGTCTCAAGCTTTAGAAGATAACCCCATGAAGTCAGCGCGACCGGCACATCTAAGTCTTTGCGCGACAACATAATTTTCTTTCCGGAAGAATTGTTGAACGCCTCTTTTATTTTTTCTATCTCGCTTTGATCCAACCCTTCCCGATACCAAACTACTGCCGCGCCATGCTCCATGCTATGAAGCACCAGCTCGTCGGCAACCGGTTCGGCTTTTATTCCGGGACCCGCCACGCCTACCCAGTGGGGTCCTGAAGTAGGAGGATTGGAATTATACTCTGCGTGCGACTGCCCTGGTTTGACATGGCCGCGGCCCATCTCCGGTATTTTTTCGCCAATCATTGTCTTACTTAATTTTTCCTCGTTCTTTTCTCCCTGAGCGATATACAGCCAGCTGATGCCGCCTGTGATTCCGAGCATGAGAAGTACAAGTAAGAGTGTTGTTTTGTATTGCATATATTTTTTAATGTTGAATCTGTTAAACGCCGCAGCTCGGCCCGCCCTTTTGCTGCTGCGGTTCTATTTGCGACAAAACCCTTTGATACCCGGACGCGCTGGAATATTCCGCTCCTAAAATTTCTTTCGGGTCAACTGTGCTCCAGTCAACGCCCCGGGAAGCAAAAAGAGTTTTAATTGCCGCATAAGTATCCGGGAACCAGAGAGTGTTTACCTCTAGTGCGGTTTTATACATCTGAGCTTCCATAGCGCCCTGCGAAGCCATCAGTTCCAATAATCCGAGCATGGCCATGCCATGGTTGCAATCAGGGAAATAGGTGGAATTCCCGCAACACGGCCGATAGATATTTTTAGACATCCGTTCCACCAAATCCTGCTGTTCGGGTGTAAGAGTTATGAATGAGTGCATGCCATAGTGGCTCATCGTATCGCCTTTGGCTAGTGTCCATCCGCCGGTGGACGCGAAATTTTCCGCGCCGCCATATCTCGGGTCCATCATCGGACCTTCCGTAAGAATTGGATTTTTATTCGAGAGACCGAGGGCCCACAACGTGTTTAAGGCAACTCTGGAGTTTTCCGGGCTGATTGTCATAAATTCTTCATCGTAGAAATCTGGAAATTTATTCGCATCAATGACGCCGGCTTCCGCCAGTCTGACTCCCAAATCTCCCCACCGGATAGAAAACGTGCCGGTCGGCGTAACCGGAGTAAGACCTAAAAACACAATCACGATGATAACCAGCAATGCAGATAGAACTTCTTTTGCTTTTTTCATTTTGTTTTAATTAGCTGATAATTTAACAGCAGTTATCCAATTGTTTTTCTATTATTTCGGCTGCTGTGCTTTCTTTACTGTTTTTGAACTTCAGGAACAATTTCTTAAGCTCGGTCACAATACCGCCTATCGACGCGCCCATCAAAATTGCGGTAATAAATTCGTAGCGGGGCACAGACAGAAGTCCAAACCACATGCCAAAGAGCATCCATGCCCAGGTAAGGGTTACTCCGGCGCATATCGAACAAATTTTTACCGGCAATTTTTTATCGAGCAGCCAAACCAGAAGCGTCAGCGCAAGAATAGATGATATTGCTATTGTCATATGAAGAAGATTAGGATGCCGATAATAATCATGGCCGTCCCCGCCCAGAGCTTAACGCCGCCAATGTTGTCCCGCTTCCATATCTGCACCTTATCGACCAATGTTTTGTCCGCTGATATAAACAGCACAGCCGCCAAAGGAACAATCAGAATCAGATTATAGAGCAAGAGGTAGCCGAATCCGCTCATGTAAGTCACTTGGTCGCGCAGAAGGCCTATGACCATGAGGTATGGCCCACCCATACATGGAAACTGGCAGATGCCGACCAGAAGCCCCAGGCCAAACACCGCCGGAAAGGATGCCCGGTCCATAAGTTTGCTTATTGCACCGTGGGCCACTCCTGGGATTTTCAGCCTTATCGGTAATCCGGGAAAGAAACGGTTTAACAGGTTGACAACCCCGAAGATTATCAGCAGAATCGCGCCCAATTTGCCCATGAAGTGCGGCGTATTGAAGAGGTGCAATACTTTAAGAATTCCAAGGCCTATCAGGAAGTAGGCCGTGAATATCCCGGCTATATATGTTCCGCCCAACTGCAGGATTTTCTTTCTGCTTAGCTGTATCCCGAAGAGAAACGCAATGGTAATGAGGAGAATAGAGAAGGAACAAGGGTGCACGCTGTCTAAAAGCGCGGATACGAGGAGAAGCGGCAGAAGCCACGTGCCTTCCCGGCTGAGGTTCCAAATGATGGAAGAAGTCGCCGGGCTGTTCTTTAAGATGACAATACCGATAATTGCGGCCAGCACAATGCTAAAGATAATAATTAATTTTTTCATAGGGAGTTACGGAGTTACGCTCGCCCGGAACTTAAACTCTACTATATTCTTGTTCTCATCCTCAAGAATGACTGAGCGCTCAATCAGACCAACTCCCGCCGGACCGTGCGCATTTGGGTCGTACACGGCCTCAATCTCAAGCGATTCGCCCGCTTTTATGACCGCGTTGGCTTTTGGCACGGTTCCGCCGTGGCCCGGCATGCCGAAGGGTCCTTTTTTGGTGCCGTCGGCATTAAGAATATACGCGTTGGTGCACATGCAGGAGGTGTACAAGCTCGGCACGCTAATATCCTCGGTGCCGGAATTCGTGACTTTGAATGTTTTGCTGACATTGCCGTCTTTCATTGAGATCTTGCCGAAATCATAAAACGTTTCCTCGGCGGTTAATTTATTGCCCGGCGTTCCGGTTATCGCCGGGTGTGACCCGCCTACTGATGCATTCAGCGCCCTGCTGTCTGCTACTTTGCTCCACCAAACTACGCCGGTAATGCCGATAAGAATAACTACTAATGAAACAATTGTTTTTTTGTCCATAAACTTTAAATTAATTAGCATAGTAAAAAATCCCTGATTGGGATTTTAAAGACACAGCCAAAAAATTTACGACAAATCAGTTAGCTATGCCTTACGTATGAAAAAGAGGGGCTGTTCTCGAAAAGTGCCAGCCACTTAATTATATCTTCCTGGTAGGAATATAATTTTTTATTATGTAAATAGGATTTCCGCCTAAAAAAGCGCTGCCTCTGATTTGAAAAGTTTTGTTTGCCGATAAAGTACAGTATCCCGGCAAGGACCAACAGGACGAAGAGTGACGGATAAATTATATTTGAAAACTGCTGCCATCCGGCAATATGGTCGAGAGTATTTTCGCATATTGCAGAACCGCTCTCCGTGTAAGGACAATCCACCATCGGCGTCTCCATCCCATTGGCATGGCCAAACGGCAGGAGGCCAAACACACCCACGCCTACAAAGGCCAGGAGGACCGAAACACCGATGATAAAATTGTTTTTCCGTAAACTCATGTTATTTTATTCTATTCCACAATGCCGCAAAAAGCCACTTTCATACTGATATTATACTACTATTGATTCTTGTTGTCAATACGGAAGGCGGTATGAAGCCAGCACCAACCCCAGAAGCTTTCGGCCAAGGCAATCCATCCGACAATCGCAATCAGAATATTTCCCCAGTTGGCGTCAAAGTGAGGCGCCAACGGCCCAAGCCACCAGAAAGCTAGGGCAAATCGAAATATCCTGTCCAGTTTCCCTAAATTTTGATGTGTCATTTAATTTTAAGGTTAACTTATAATCTTGACCTTATTTGTTAATTTGTTTAAATAGCCAAACGCCAAGCAAAACGAGGTCTATCAATACCACAAACCCCAAAATTACGCCCCATCCGCCGCCCATCATTCCGCTGTATCCATAATATCCCATCATAAATTTTTTATTTAACTAATTTTAATAATTTTCGACCTTAGCTATTTTGCGTTATTGATAATCCCCTGAATGATTTGGTCAATTTCGTGTGGCCTCTCGCCTAGGTCTGTATCTGGAAAAAATCGAGGTAAGATGATTGGACGCATACCGGAAATAAAAGTTTGCCCGTCTTTGGTGTAAACATTTATTTTGCAAGGCAGGCAGAGCCCGAGCTTAATATCTTTATTAAGAAACTCATTGGCGAATTTTGCGCTGCAAAATTCAATAATCTTAAAGGGTTCCCTTTGGAAACCCTTCTCGCTCAAGGTTTGCTGTACATCATGAACATACAAAACCCGCATACCGACTTTAGCTATCTCACCCTGTACGCTTTGCACCGCCTCATCAAAAGTTTTTGCTGTAGTTATTGTGTAATCAAATTCCATATGGTTTATTAATTTAATAAATTTTTTCTCTACACTTATTATACCAAATCCAAAAGCCTACTGCCGTGAAGGTATAGAATACCCAATGAACGATGTAGCTGTATATAAAACCATACTGAACTTTGAGAATCAAAACAGGAAAAATAACTGCAGAAAAAATTGAAAATACAGCGAAATACCAAGCTGGCCACGCTCCGCGCTCAACTAAAATTAGTGGCGCATGAACAAGACCGAAAATAACGGCAAAAGCAAAGATTATTTGGTAGAGTGTCAAACCGGCATCTTGTAAAAATATCACAAGGAGAATAACAAATATTTGCTGGGATAAAATATCCATTGATTTTGAAACTAAACGTTTGCGATCAAGAGTAAGGTATTGTCTTTTCGGATATTTTTTAAAATAATCTTCCGGCTTTTGCAGATATTTTGGAAGATAGGTGTATAAAATAATGTGTACTAAAGCCACAACGCCAAGAACAATCAAGGGCGTGACCGTAAAATTTTGGAGAATTCTAGCGATATGGTCTATAAAAACCAGAGAAGTGACGACTGCAACGGAAAGAAAGTATGTTGCAGTCCAAAGAAAACGCCTTATGTAATCAACACCTTTTTTGTGTAGAAACAAAAGGAAAACGCTCCAAGATAAAATCCAGAGTAATGCCCATATTATTATATTTGGTAATTGTTCATTAAGCATTTTTATAATTTCTTATTAATTCTACCCAAAAAAATACTGCTATAACAGGAAACAGTAAAGACGTAATCAAACCCGGATAGTATCCGGCAACTGATACTGATTTCAAAATATGATAAAGCTCAAAAATGTAAACCAGCCCGGGAATTACCATTAACCGCAAACGCCATTTTTCACTAATTATGAGGAGTGCAAATACGACGAGCGCCAGCCAGAGCATGATTTGAAAAACCAGAAAGATCGCTTGCGGCGTAGACATTGACTCCAAAAATCCAGAAATAAATTGAATGCTCCAGTCATTATTATAGAGTCCGGTAAAATATTCTTCTAAGCCATGCGCAATAAATACCGGAATGGAAAATATAAAGATGTTTTTTAATTTATGGGAAATCATATCTTTGAAAGTTTATTGTACAAAGACCCCCCAACATAACCTAATAACCAGAAGGCGGCCGCTTCTGCGAGGGTTCCCAGTAAAATATGCGGTATGCTTGTGTCTAAGTTCGTGATATTTAGCTGCAATCCTGCTACGAACAAATGCATTACCCATTCATACGAACCGGGACTAAGGAAAACCCACAAATGAAAAAGTGGGTGCAGTATTAGGTCAATAAGAGCAAAAGTATTCCCAAGGGCAATAGTATTTAATTTATTGTTCATAATTTTTGCAATTATTTATACCAGCTCTGGTACCATCCCTGCATCTGCTCTATTTCTGCCGTCTGCGATTCTATTATATTCTCGGCAAGGGACAACATTTCCGGTATATCAGTGCCAGCTTTCAGCATCTGCGCCATCATAATTGCCAACTGATGGTGTGGGATCATTGACTCAATAAACGCTTTGTCAAAGTCAGGAGCATTTTCAAGCGCTTTTATTTCATCCTGTCCGCCCATGTGCATCCCGCCGGAAGACATCATGCCGCCGCCGCCCATCATTCCGTATGAATATGCATTTTGTTTCTTAACATCTCTGCCAAACCAATTTTTATACCAGCCCTGCATGTCTTTTATTTCTTTTTCCTGCGCTTCTATTATTGTTTGAGCTAGGGTTTTGATTTCCGGATGAGCGGCTTTTACCAAAGCCAATTTTGCCATAGCAATAGCGCCATCGTGGTGCGGAATCATCTGTTCAATGAAATGCTGGTCGAGATTGAGGCCCATGGTTCTGCCAATTTGGCCGCTGTTTAAGTTGCCCGGTCTATTCACTCCCTGCATCCTGCCCCAGGACCCCACTTGAGGACGAAATAATAATGCAATCATTACCCCGACCACTACGCCCCCGATACCAAACCAAATTTCTCTGTTGTTCATAAAATTATTTATAATTAATTAATAATCGCGACAGGTTTACAATTTTTTACTTTTAATGCGCAACGAATTTCCGACCACCGAGACGGACGACATGGCCATCGCGAACCCCGCGAAGACCGGCGACAGAAGCCACCCGAAGAACGGATAGAACGCGCCGGCCGCAAGCGGAATGCCGATAATGTTGTAGGCGAAGGCCCAGAAAAGATTTTGCTTTATGCCGCGCATGGTTATCTTGGACAGCCTGATTGCTTTTACCAGTTTGGAAATATCGCCGTGAAGAAGCGTGATGCCCGCGGATTCTATCGCTACATCCGTACCGGTCGCCATCGCGATACCCACGTCCGCCTGCGCCAAGGCCGGTGCGTCGTTTACGCCATCGCCTGTCATGGCTACAATGTGCCCCTCGGCCTGAAGCTCTTTAATCTTTTTTAATTTGTCTTCCGGCATCGCTTCCGCCACAACCTCGTCGATGCCCAAGAGCTCCGCAATGTACTTGGCGGTATTTTTATTGTCGCCGGTAAGCATCACGACTTTTATGCCAAGCCTATGGAGATTTTTTACCGCGAGAATGGCTTCTTCTTTTATCGCATCGGCCACCATAACAATGCCCAAGAGTTTCTCTGTTGTGGCAAGGATTATAGGAGTTTTCCCCTCAAGAGTTTCTTTTTCTATTTTAGCCTTATCAAAATTCAACCCCAGGTCTTCAATCAGTTTCGTGTTGCCGGCAAAATACTCCGTGCCGCCAACCACGCCCTTTAGTCCCTTGCCTTTAACGATTTCAAAATTCACAACATCCTCAAACTTTATGTTTTTCCTCTTGGCATAATTTAACACCGCGTGGGCTATCGGATGCTCGGACTTATTTTCCAGAGCCGCGAGAACAGCAACGAGTTCCCCGTCGGATTTGCCGGAAAAATTATTAACGGAGACAAGCTCCGGTTTGCCAAAAGTAAGCGTGCCTGTTTTATCTACGACTACCGCAGTTACTTTATGCAGTTTCTCGAGAGTGCCCGCATCTTTGATAAGTATGCCTTCTTTGGCGCCTTTGCCCACTCCCACAATTATCGCCGTAGGTGTGGCGAGTCCCAGCGCGCAGGGACAGGCGATAACGAGAATGCCCACAAAAGAAACTAGCCCAAATGAAAGTGCTTGAGAGAAGCCCAAATACTCTGTGCCAACAATAAGCCAAAGTGCCAAAGTTAGCCCCGCTATTACCAGCACCACCGGCACGAATATACTTGAAATTTTGTCCGCAAGTGCTTGGATAGGCGCTTTGGACCCCTGCGCTTCCTCCACCATTCTGATGATGTTGGCAAGCAGGGTTTCACTGCCCACTTTTGTAGCTTTAAAAGTAAAGCTCCCGGTAGTGTTAATGGTTCCGGACACCACGCTGTCCCCTTCTTTTTTTTGCACCGGCATGGGCTCACCGGTGACCATGGATTCGTCCACATACGAGGAACCGGAAACGATAATGCCGTCCACGGGAATTTTTGCTCCGGGTTTTACCACAATCACATCTCCGTGAACTACCTGTTCGATTGGAATTTCGGCTTCTTTGCCCCCGCGGACCACCAGCGCGGTCTTGGCTTGGAGACCTAAAAGCTTTTCAATCGCGTCGCCGGTTTTCATCTTGGAACGTGTCTCCAGATATTTTCCGAGCGCGATAAAGGCAATGACAATGATGGTCACATCATAATACGTGCTCGCTGTGTCGATGAACGGCGCCAGGGTTTCTTCAAAAGCCGTAACGGCAAAACTGTATAAAAACGCGACCGACGTGCCTATGCCTATGAGCGTATCCATATTCGCCTTGCCGTAGCGCAAAAAACGGTAAACACCCAGGAGGTAAGGCCTGCCTACCACAAACAAAATGTAAGTGGCGAGAATGGGCATTAAATGATGAAAAAATTCTTCCCATACGTACGGCATTTCGGGCACCACTCCGTATGGCGCAAGAATTTCGGAACCCATGACAAAAATGCTTATGATTGCAAGCGGTATGGCGGAAATGATCTTGTTCCGCATGTCTTTCAGTTCCGCGAGTTTTTCTTGTTTTGACTGATTAAGTCCGAGATGCGCGGCATGCTCATCCTTGCTCATCCCCATTTCACTCGCAGTCATTCCTGCGCCGTGCATACTGTGGTCTTCTTTTTTATTTACCACCAGAGAATACCCTAAGGGTTCCAGCTTTTCGTTAAACTGCTCGGGATTAGTCTTGCTATCGTCAAAAGAAATTTTAGCATTTTCGGTGCCGGCATTAACTGAAATTGCTTCCACCCCGTCAATTTTTTTGACCGTTCTTTCGATAATGCTGGAGCACGACGCACAGTGCATGCCTTTTACTTTATATGTTTCGTGATGGCTCATATGTTTAAAATTATTTTCGCTTATTTTCTCTTGAGCTTATAAACTTTCAAAATTTCGCCGCGGGCTTTTTCTGTCTGACCGGCTTTTATCTGATTCACCACGCAGTGGCCCAGGTGGCTCTCCATAAGCATGTCCTCAATATTTGATAATCCCTGCTTGACTGCGGAGGTCTGGGTAATGACGTCGATGCAATACACGTCCTTTTCTATCATGTTCTGGAGTCCCCGCACCTGCCCTTCCAGGATTTTTAACCTTCTAATAAGTTTTTGCTTGTTTGTCTGCATGTTCCCAGTATATACCCCCCTGGGGGTATTGTCAAATCAGCTGTGAAAAACTCAAAAAAAATCTTTCGTCGTAATTTTTGGCAACGGCTGTCCGCGTTTTTATCCTTCTCTAGGCCATCTCCAGTTTCGCACTTCGGGCACATCCTCACCGTGCACGACGACGTACCGGCGATGTTCGTCAAGTTTTTCTTCCATTAGTTTGAACAGACGCGTTTCCTTATCACCCTTATTCTGGAGTGACTCAATGACGTATTTTACAATGTGATAGCGGTCTATCGAGTTTAGGACTGTCATATCGAAAGGAGTGGTAGTCGTGCCCTCCTCCCTGTATCCATACACATGCATGTTTTCGTGGTTAGGACGGCTATAGGTGAGGCGATGAATGAGCGACGAATATCCGTGAAAAATGAAAGTTATCGGTTTGTCTTTCGTAAAGAGCGCCTCGAATTCCTCATCTGTAGTGCCGTGAGGGTGATTTTTGCGTGGCCGAAGAGTCATGAGGTCCAGCACGTTAATAACCCGAAGCTTAAGTTCTGGAAGATGTTCCCGAATTATGGATACCGCCGCTAGCACTTCGAGCGTCGGCACATCTCCGGCGCAGGCCATAACGGCGTCCGGTTCTGCGTCTTTGTCGTTGCTTGCCCAACGGAGAACTCCTATGCCTTTCTCGGAGTGGGTAACCGCCTCCTCTACGGAGAACCATTGCGGCATTGGGTGCTTGCCGGCTACGACGACGTTAATTTTATGCATGCTCCGCAGGCACTTGTCCATAACAGTCAGCAAACAATTCGCATCGGGCGGCAGATAGACCTGGATAATATCGGCTTTCTTTTGATACACATGATCGATGAACCCGGGATCCTGATGAGTAAAGCCGTTATGTCCCTGTCTCCATACGTGAGAGGAAATAAGATAATTTAAAGACGCGATTTTTTTTCTCCAGGGAATACGCGCGGTAACATTCAACCACTTGGCATGCTGATTGAACATGGAGCTAATAATATGAATAAAAGCTTCGTAGCTGTTGAACAACCCGTGCCGGCCTGTCAAGAGGTATCCCTCAAGCCACCCTTGGCACAAGTGCTCACTCAAAATCTCCATCACGCGCCCGGACGGTGATGTAAACTCGTCATCGCTTATCTCTGCCGTCATCATTTGCCGATCGGTAACCTCAAATACCGCACCGAGGCCGTTAGATATGGTCTCGTCCGGACCGAATAAGCGAAAATTCCGCTCTTTTTCGTTCGCCTTGATTATATCCCGCAGAAACCGCGCGAATACCCTAGTCGCCCCCTCTCCTTCTTCCCCGCGTTTTTTGATAACTACTCCATAATTCTTCCAATCCGGCATGTGAAGTTCACGCAGTAATAAACCGCCGTTCGCATGCGGATTCGATCCCATGCGTCGCGAGCCGGTCGGCGCCAGTTCCGCGAGTTCCGGTTTTAATCTGCCTGCGGCGTCAAATAGTTCTTCCGGTTTATAGCTCTTGAGCCACTTGGTGAACTCTGTTAAATGTTCTTTGTTTGTTTTGAGATCGGCAAATATGACTTGATGCGAACGAAAAGTGCCTTCATTCGGTTTGCCGTCGATAACTTTCGGCCCAGTCCAACCTTTCGGCGTTATGAGAATTATCATTGGCCAGCGTGGCCGGGTGGTTACATTCCGCTGCCGAGCATCTGTTTGTATGCGCTGTATTTCGAGAACGACCTCATCTAGTTTTTCTGCCATCGCTTGATGCATCGTCTGTGGATCTTCGCCTTCGATGATGTGCGGTATCCAGCCATACCCGCGGAACAACTGGTCTAATTCTTCTTTTGAAATACGCGCAAAAATAGTCGGGTTTGAAATTTTATATCCATTTAAGTGGAGAATGGGCAACACCGCGCCATCGGTCTTAGGATTGAGAAATTTGTTCGAATGCCAGGAGGCCGCCAAGGGTCCCGTCTCCGCTTCCCCGTCCCCTACAACGCATGCGGTAATTAAATCCGGGTTATCAAATACCGCCCCGAACGCGTGGGAAAGTGAGTAACCTAGCTCACCGCCCTCGTGAATAGACCCGGGACATTCCGGGGAGACGTGACTGGGTACGCCGCCGGGAAAGGAAAATTGCTTGAACAATTTCTTCATCCCCTCCTCGTCCTGGCTGATCTCCGGATACACTTCACTATAGGTGCCCTCAAGGTAAGTATTGGCAAGCAAGGACGGGCCGCCGTGGCCGGGGCCGGAGATGTAAAGCATATCGAGGTCGTACTTTTTTATTATCCTATTTAGATGCACATAGATGAAATTCTGCCCCGGTGACGTGCCCCAATGACCCATGAGTAGCGGCTTGATATCGTCTGCCGAAAGCGGGCGCTTGAGAAGCGGGTTTTCATAGAGATAAATTTGCCCGATCGAGAGATAGTTGGCTGCGCGCCAGTAAGCATCGATTTTTGCGATAACGTCTTCGGGTAAATAATTCTTTTTATTCATGAGGTTCATGGGCCTGGGATGCAACAATGCTTACTATATTGACGATATCTTCGACCCGTACTCCGCGGGATAGGTCGCTGATCGGTTTTTTCATACCCTGCAAGACCGGGCCGAGCGCCGCTGTTCCCGGCAAGAGACACGCTACGAGCTTATAGGCGATATTTGCCGCGTCGAGGGATGGGAAAATTAATACGTTAGCCCTGCCATCGAGTAAATTTCCCGGTGCCTTGCGCTCGGAAATAGATTTGACAAGCGCCGCATCTGCTTGAATTTCGCCGTCAATAACGAGCCCCGGCCTCCTCCCGCGTACCAATTCGAGTGCTTCTCTAATAATGGCTATTGACTGACCGTTGCCGCCGGAACCTTTGGTGCTGTAAGAAAGAAGCGCGACCTTGGGCTCATCTCCGACAATACGAGAACGTGCATCCGAGGCCGCAATGGCAATGTCCGCGAGTTGCTCCGAAGTTGGTTCGGGCACAACGGCGCAATCGGAAAAAGTCAGGACCTCCGAAACCTTTTCGCCATCCGTGCCCCGAAAAGGCGGGACAATCATATAAAATGAGCTCGAGACCGTCCGTATACCGGGGGCTTTACCGACGAGCCAAAGTCCTGCCCGTAGAACATCCGCACTCGTACGTTCCGCACCCGCCACCAATCCATCGCCCTCCCCCAGGCGCAACAGGTACATGCCGTACATCAAGGGGTCGCGTGCAAGGCGGTGCGCCATCTCGGGAGTCAATTCATCCTTGCTACCTTTCTTTGACGACCGTAGCTCGAGGAGTAAATTTTGGAGAGTTTCTGCTCGCTCCTCTTCTATTTCAATATAGGCAAATCCAAGCGCTTTCATCTTGGCAGTGTCTGGGGCACTACAAACAAAAATCGGCTCGGCGATTTTTTCGCTGCCCGTCTTTCCTGCGAGAATTTTCGCGGCTAGAAGTACGCGCTCATCTTCCGTTTCCGTAAGAATTATTTTCCGGATATATCCATCGGTAGCACGGATGCGAAGATTGTGAAGAAAGGTATTCGTATTTTTCTTTCCCAATGCTTGCATGAAAATATTCTATCACATCTTGACCATGATGAGCCAATGTTCGGGCAAATCGGAATATTCCGCGTTGATATGAAAACCAAGATTCTGGAAAAGCCGCGTGCTTGCGGTATTTCGGTCATCCAACCCTCCCCAAAATTTTACATGGGGAAACTGCTTTTTATATTCTTCTATCGCGAACGCCGTGAAAACTCTCATCATGCCTTTGCCACGGTATTTCGGGTAGCACCGGAAGGATATGGTGTGCCATTCCCCCGGAATCTGCCGCCCGGCTCGGGTCTTTTCTTCAGCATTACCGCCAAATTTCGGGGATTTTTTTCCCAAGGGCTTGGGCCCAAACCAGACGAGGGCCGCCAGGTCGTCGCTTTGCTTGTCGACCAAAGCGAAAAGGGAGCGGTTTTTTTGATACCAAAATTCGTATGAGCCTTCCACGAAGCGTTTCCAGTCGCTGGTAAAATTCTGGAGATCAGTGTCGCTCTCGTTCGCCGAAAGTTCGCGCAGTTGCTCTGTGTATTTTTTATCCAGACCCACCAGGAGGTCAAATTCCTTGCCTTCCCGACAAATGCCGTCGGCAATATGGACCGATTGGTAAATAGGCAAAGGTAGTGAGTATTCTTCTCTATTTTCTCTGGGTATAATCTTCATAGTCCTGATAGCGGTTATGTTTTTATTCTACTGTCACGCTTTTGGCCAGATTGCGCGGCCGGTCCACATCGCGCCCTAGCGCCACGGCCGTATGGTACGCGAATAATTGCAAAGGAATGGTGTTGAGCAGGGGCTCCAGAAGCTCCATGGTTTTGGGAACATAGATGATATCGTCCGCCAACTCTTCCGCTTCTTTGTCCCCTTCGTTTGCAAGCAATATAATCCTACTTTTGCGGACGCGAACCTCTTCCACGCTGGATTTCATTTTTTCGTACAACTGATTCTTGGTCAAGATGGCCATTACCGGAAGCTCGGGCGAGAGCAGGGCGTTTACCCCGTGCTTCATTTCCCCTGCAGGATAAGCCTCACTGTGTATGTAACTTATTTCTTTCAGTTTGTGCGAGCCTTCCAGAGCCACCGGAAAATTTATCCCCCGGCCCAGATACAGGAAATCCGAATAATTTTTGTATTTTTCGGCTAGAGCCTTGATGTGGTCGGATTGTTTCAGTATCTGGTTCATTTTTTCCGGAATCTGCAGCAAGCTTTGGAGCAAGCGCTCGCCGGTGGAAAACGTAGTGTGCCGGAACCGCCCGAACTCTAACGCATAAAGCAGAAGTATGGCTATCATGTTCGTGTAAGCCTTGGTGCTCGCCACCGCAAGCTCGGGGCCCGCATGGATATACGTACCTGCGCCGGTTTCCCGTGCGATGGTAGAGCCGATGACGTTTACTATGCCCCTCGTCCAGCCGCCCTTCCTCTTGGCCTCCCGAAGCGCCATGATTGTGTCCGCGGTTTCCCCGGACTGGGATACTCCGAAAACCAAAGTGTGCTTGTCGATAATGGGGTCGCGATAGCGGAATTCGCTGGAGACATCCACCTCGGTGGGTATACCCGCCAGCCGCTCAAAAGCGTATTTGCCCGCGAGGCAGGCATAGTATGCCGTACCGCAGGCAATCAAAACTATCCGGTTTATTTTTTGCATTTCTTCGAGGGTCATATTGAGGCCACCCAGCTTGGCAGTGCCTTCTTTTATGTCAATACGCCCGCGTATCGCATCTTCGAATACCGTCGGCTGATCGAAAATTTCTTTAAGCATGAAATTTTCGAACCCGCCCTTCTGCGCTTTCTCCACGTCCCAATCTATCTCCGTGATTCCTTTTTGTATAAGCTCGTCTTTGAGATTAAAAATCCGGAGGCCGGACAGATTTATTTCCGCCACTTCCCCATCGTCTAAAAAGGTAACCTGCTTGGTAAAAGGCAGCATCGGCGTAACGTCACTTGCGATATAATATTCGCCTAGGCCTACACCTACCACAAGCGGGCTACCTAGGCGCGCGGCGACGAGCTCTCCCGGGTGGTCGGCATGCATGACCAGAAGCCCGTAAGTGCCCCGGACTTTCGGCAAGACTTTTTGCACCGCAGCCAGAAGGTCACCCTCGTAATTTTCATATATTAATCTACCCAATATTTCGGAATCGGTTTCCGATTCCAGATTCTGATCTTTAAGTTCCTTTTTTAGTTCCCGGTAATTTTCTATGATGCCGTTATGCACCAGCGCGAGCTTGCCCTTACCCACTAGGTGTGGATGCGCATTTGCCTCCGTTACTCCGCCATGGGTGGCCCAGCGGGTATGGGCTATGCCCGTACTCCCCGGCAACGCCTTGGTATTGATTTTCTTCACCAGAAAGTCGACCTTGCCGACTTCCCGCTCGCGATTTATATGGTTGCCGTCCAGGACCGCAACCCCGGCCGAATCGTAGCCGCGGTACTCCAAATCGCGCAACCCCTGTATGAGTATCGGCAAAGCTTCTTTTTTTCCTACATATCCGACTATGCCGCACATGCGGGAATAATAGCAGAATTTAAGCGTTTAAGCTACTTTTCTAAGGTTATTTTGGAGTATTTTCGTTATTCGTCCAAAAGTTCGAAATCGTTCCCCGCTCCCGGCGCAAGTTTCTTGTGCCGGATAGCGTAGACCGCATAAGCCGAAACACCGACGAATCCAAGAAAAATAATAGGCCAAGTAAATGAAGGAGGTGAAGTTCTCGTATTCTCTTCCCCGAGCACACCGGCATTTGCTACATTTGCGCCCAGATTTTCCAAGTTGGAAATATTATCTTCACTTGGAGGTTCTGCCTCCAAGTTCTTCGCATTTTTTGAAGATACCGGTTTTTGGGGCGTAGAAGTAGGAACATTTGGAAAATATTCGAATACTATTTCCCTACTGGGAGTGGCAAGCTTGAGCGCCGGCAAGTCGGAGAGCATGAGCCCGCTTGTCCTGCCCGGGATAACTATTTTTTTATTTTTTGTAAGGAAAGTATTTTTAGGAATGGTAAAACTTTTAATGTTACCTAAGAGAAACCATCCCGACATATCCACGTCATAATCGGTATTGTTCGAAAGTTCCACGAAAAAATCATCGGCATCTCCCACGCGGGAAATTGCGACCTGAGGTTCTATGACCTTGATATTCAAATTCTCCGACGCGTCCGGCTCTTCGGTAAAATAGTTGGGATAATGTTCAAATATTACCGTATACTCGCCTGGATAAAAATAAGTGTGGGTGAACTTGTCGACATTTATCACTTTCACCTCCCGAAAATCCCCATCCCCAAAATTCCAGAAATATTTGCCGCCATGGACCTGTTCCCCGCCTTGGGTCACTTTGCCCTGAAATGCGAGCGGGATACCTACATAAGCGATATTGCGCACGGAAACTTCGGTTTTTATTTTGGCAGGAGTAGCGGTACTGACGGAAGAGGGCTCATCGTTATCATCATTATTGTTGTTGTTATCGTCAGCATTATCGTTATTGTCATCGTTGTCCGAAGAGCCGAAAGAAGGGTTCGCCGTGCCCTTGGTTGGCTCTTGATTGGTTTGCCAGCTTCCGGAAATCAAAGCGCCTGACTTGCCTTTTGCAGGCTTTTCCAAATCTACTTGGTAACCACTCACAGCCCCAAAGGTTACGCGATCTTTTGGAGTTGTGCCATCATATAAACCTATCGAATCTCCTCCATTATTTAGCACTCCATTTACATTGGTTATACTGATTACAAAAAATCCACTGGCGGGAATAATTCCGGTTAAATTTCTTGGCGAACTTTCATGCTCGCTTTCTCCGCCCGGACTCGCGAGTTCGGTCCAATTCCAGCCATCGAGATTGATTTCCGAAGAAGATGGATTACGCAACTCGATCCACTCGGAACCTGACTCCGGATCCGACACAAATTCATTTATTACCAACTCCGCACGGGCTAAATTAAACCCAGAAAAGAAAAAAACCAACACTAAAATTAAAATTGATTTTGGGAACATGTTATTTAAAATACTTTATAATGTGCTATTATATTATCATGAGCGAAACCAGAAGTGAAGATAAGAATAAAATAGATTTCCTGGCAATTGGGGATACGGTGATAGACGCATTTATAAAGCTTTCAAAGGCGGAAATCATAGGCGAGCCGGATACGCCCGGCTATGAGATTGCCATCCCCTTCGCGGAAAAGGTGGAATACGAGGACGTATTCGTTATACCGGCCGTGGGCAACGCCGCCAATGCGGCGATTTCCGCCGCGCGCCTAGGTCTCAACACCGCCATCGTTACCAACTTGGGAGAAGACCGCGACGGAGAAGATTGCATGGCAGAATTCAAAAAAAATAGTGTTAAAACCGATTTCGTGAAAATAAATCCGGGACATAAGACCAATTACCACTACGTACTCTGGTATGGAGCAGAACGGACGATACTTATCAAACACGAGAATTATGAGTACTCTTTGCCTGATGTAGGAAGCCCGAAATGGATATATTTCAGTTCGGTGAACGAAAAAGCCTTCCCTTTTCATTATAAGATTGCCGATTACCTCGAGGCGCATCCGGAAATAAATTTCGCTTTTCAGCCAGGCAAGTTCGAAATTAAACTAGGTTATGAAAAAATGGAGAGGTTCTACAAACGCGCGCAAATGTTCTTCTGCAACGTGGAAGAGGCTGAAAAGATACTCGATATGGAAAGCATCGGGGAACGGCACCGAAATCCCAAAGACCTGATAAAGGGCCTGCTCCAAAGAATACATGACTTGGGACCCAAAACTGTAGTTATCACCGACGGACCTAACGGCGCTTACGCCTACGACGGCAAAGACTTCTTGTTCTTGCCGATATATCCCGACCCCAAACCGCCATATTCCCGCACCGGCGCGGGAGATGCATTTTCGTCCACGACCGTCGCGGCCACCGCGTTGGGTAAAGGCCTGCCGGAAGCTCTCGCCTGGGCGGGAATAAATTCCATGGCCGTAGTCCAAAAAGTCGGCGCCAATGTCGGCCTCCTCTCCCAAGAAAAAATCGCAGAGTATCTAAAAAACGCTCCGGAAAATTACAAAGCTACAAAAATTTAAATTTTCCTTGCTAGTATCTTTTTCACTGCCACTTTGATGGCTTCTTTGCCCATGCCGTAGTGTTCGATGAGTTCGTTCGGGGTGCCGGACTGGCCGAATTGGTCGCGCACGCCGACAAATTCTATCGGTATCGGAAAATTCTGCGCCAAAAACTCCGCGACGGCTGAGCCCATGCCCCCGGCGATTTGGTGCTCTTCCACGGTAACGAGTTTTTTGCATTCTTTCGCGAGTTCGAGTACCGCTTGCGTATCCAGGGGTTTTACGGTCGCCAAGTTCATAACTTTTACTTTTACTCCTTCGGCTTCCAGCTCTTTTGCGGCAAAGAGCGCTTTATGCATAAGTCCGCCGGTAACTATTATGCCCACTTGCGCAAGTCCGGCATCCGGCAACCAGTAAATTTCCGCCTTGCCGAGCGTAAACGGGGTTTCCTCGGTGGTAATTATCGGAGTTTTTTCACGGACCAGCCGCAAATATGCCGGGGCTTTGGTCTTGGCAAGGGAAAGCGTCACTTTCTTCGCTTCGATGGCATCACAGGGATTTAAAACATCCATGTTGGGCAGGACCCGCATGAGCGCGATGTCCTCCAGCGCCTGGTGCGTGCCGCCGTCCGGCCCCACTGAAATTCCGGAATGCGAGCCGACTATGACAACCTTGCGGTCGTTGTAGGCGACGGTAGTACGGATTTGTTCCCAGTTCCTGCCCGGAGAAAACATAGCGTATGAAGAGCAGAACGGAATCTTGCCCATGGCCGCGAGGCCCGAGGCAATCGTCGGCAGATTTTGTTCCGCGACTCCAACCTGGATGAACCGCTCCGGAAACTTTTCCGCGAAAAGATGCATCTGGGTCGACTCGGTAAGGTCCGCGCAAAGACCTACGACATTCGGATTCTCTTCTCCCGCCTGTAAAAAGCCCTGTCCGAAACCTTTGCGGGTAGGCGCTTGTTCCACGTCAACGTTCCAAATCTTTGGGTTTAATTTTAATTGGGGGTTCAGCATAAAATATTAAAATCTGTTATTCATGAGCTCCGCGAGCGCCTTTGCGCCTTCTTCTTTGGTCGGCGGCTTGCCGTGCCACCTATAATCCCTCTCCATGAAGGAAACGCCCTTGCCCGGAATCGTGTGCGCGATGATCACCGTAGGCTTCTCGGCTACCGCCTGCGCTTCTTCGATTGCTTCATTTAGCGCGCTAAAATCATGCCCGCCTACTTCGATCACATGCCAGTTGAAAGCGCGCCATTTGCTCTGGAGCGGTTCTAGCGGCATAACCTCTTCGGTATCACCTTCTATCTGTATGTTGTTGCGGTCGATGATAGCGATGACGTTTCGCAGGCGGTATTTGCCGCCAAGCATTATCGCTTCCCAGGTGTTGCCTTCCTGTAGCTCGCCGTCGGACATCAGGCAGTATATGAACCGGCTTTTGTCTTTTTTATCCATCCGGTCCGCCAGTGCCATGCCGACCGCTTGCGAAAGTCCCGAACCCAAAGGTCCGGATGAATTTTCGAGGAACGGCAGATATTCCCGGTGCGGATGCCCCTGAAGGCGGGTACCAAGTTTCCTTAGTGTTTGGAGTTCTTCTACCGGAAAATATCCGGCGTGCGCCATGGAAGCATAAAGCACGGGACAGATGTGGCCGTTCGAGAGTATCAACCGGTCGCGCTCGGGCCAGGTCGGATTCTTGGGGTCGTGTTTCAAAATATGGAAATAAAAAAGAGTGAATATGTCCGCCATGCCCAAAGGTCCCGCAGTATGCCCACTTTTCGCCTCCACGAGCATTTTTATGATTGACATACGTATGTCGTTTGCCTTTTGAGAGAGTTCTTTTACTTTTTCATCGGATAAAAATGCCATGCGCCTATCATTGTATCAGACTTTGGAATTTTTCCAAAGCGCCGATAGGGTCCGGGGCTTTCCAAAGCGCGGAACCGATGCCTAGGCGGTCTGCACCCGCTTTAATCAGGGGGCCGGCGGTTTCCATATTGACACTGCCATCCACGGCCACTTCCATGCCCGGCATAGTTGTCTTTAAAAATTTTATCTTTTCCAAAACCACAGGGTTGAAGGATTGCCCCTGAAAGCCGACCTGGTCTATGCCCATGCACTGTATAAAATCCACCTTATGAAGCAAGCTCGACACTGCCTCGAGATCCGTATTGGGTAGTATCGCGATGCCTATCTCCGTATTGTCGCGCACGTACGGGTCGATACCTTCCAAAAATTCCTCAAACTCCTCCAGATTTTCTTGCGCCTGGAGATGGAAAATAATGCGCTTGGGCCCTAGCTTCATGTAAATATCGAATTTCTCCACCGCATCCGTGACCATCATGTCGAATTCAAAATCAAAATCCTGCCAGTATGGCATGCCTTCCTCTTCATTAACAATTTTTTTGAAATCCGCGTCTTCCATTCCCCCCGAGGCAAAAGGCCAGGTCTGATTCGGAACAAATACGCCATCACAGAAATCTATCTGGACCGTTTTGGCCCGGCCGTGGAGAAACGCAAGCTTGTTTTTTATTTCTTGGAAATCTTTTTCTAAAATCGCGGGGACTATCGCTCTCATGTTATTTGTATTTTTACTGCAGGTTTAATTTAGCTTTTTGTTTTTTTACTTCATCCACCAAAACCTCGTGAAAAAGGCCATTGGAGACAATAAATTCGCCATCGGGAAACTGCCATGGGCTACCGTCGTGCTTGGTAATCGTGCCGCCAGCCTCCAGCACCAAGAGTACTCCGGCCGCAAAATCATAAGTGGATAAACCAAGCTGGACATTGGCCTCGAGGCCGCCGCGCGCCACGTATGCGAGTTCCATCGCCGTACAGCCAAAATTACGCACCGAACTGACCACTCCCTGCTTAAAATTATAGTATAGTTCCCGGAAAAGCAGTTTGGAGGGGTCGGTTTTTTTGCCGGGCGCAATGCTTATCATCGCATGCTCCCGCCCGTCCTTGGAAACGAATATCTGCTTATCATTGAAATATGCGCCCTTGCCTTTCTCCGCGTAAAATAGGGATTGAGTTATGGGGTTATGTATGACGCCAACGATTATCTCATTGTCCCGCACGAGCGCCAAGGATGTCGCGAAAATAGGTATGCCGTTCATGAAGTTCCTCGTACCGTCGAGCGGGTCTATGTACCAGACATATTCGGTACCGTTGTCCGTCATCCCCGTTTCCTCGCCTAAAATTGAATGGGTCGGGAACGCTTCCAGAATTATTTTCTTGATTATCGCCTCGCACTCATTGTCCGCGAGCGTTACCGGTGTATTGTCCTCCTTGAACTCTTTCAGTATCTCCGTCTCGAAGTATTTTTCGAGAATTTTGCCCGCCTCGAGCGCCGCCTTGATAGCTATTTCAAGTTCTTTGGATTTATTTTCCATATTTTTTAACCGAGTTTTTTTATCCTGCGGGCGTGCCGTTCTTCGCCCGTAAACGGAGTCTTTATGAAAAGCTCAATGGCAAATTTTATCTGGTCAAACGATAAAAACCGGATGCTCAGGGACAATATGTTGGCATTGTTGTGGACACGGGCGAGTTTGATGATCTCATACGGATCTTCGCTTTTCTCTCCTTTGATGTCTATTGGGGCTTGGGGTAATGCTTCGGAATAAAAGACGGCGGCCCTGGCGCCGGCAACTCGGTTCGCGCACATGGCCTCCCCTTGCCCGCTGCCACCCAAGATTACGCCGAAACTGGTGTCGTCTTTGGCCACCGCTTCCGCCACTCCACGGATAAAATCCGGATAATCATCGTCCGCATCATAGGCAAAGGGCCCTTTGTCTAAAACTTCATATCCCAAGCCCAGCCCCGCCAAGTATGTTTTTAACTCTTTCTTCAACTCAAAACCGGTGTGGTCGGCACCGATGTAAATCTTCATATTGGAAGTATATCACTGATTGGTTTGTCTATGCAATTCTGAAAACAAAGCTACCGTTCTGCCAAAATCCCGCTCGGCAATTATGAATATGAGCTCGGTCGGCGTGGAAACCAGCTCTTCGATGTTTATCCGAGCGCGGGCCGTAACAGACAAAAGCGAAAAAAACACATTGGGCATGCCAAACACTTCCCAGCTAAAAGAAATCCCGACGGCCGCTAGGTTTCGATTCACGCTTTTTGGTTTTACTTTAAAATGCCTGACTATCTTATCTTCCAGATTGGAAGAGCAGATAATATCCACTTCGGTGGTGCCTATTGTTGACGTGAAAAAATCTTCCTGGGAAACGGCAATGTCTTTGTGAAGCGTTTCCAAATCCCTGACGAACGCATCCCTGCTCTCAAATATTATTTCCGACAACGGCAGCTTGGTGGTTATGTTCTTTATCGGCACATTGAAGACAAGGGGCTTTTCTTTTTTGAATCCTTTACGCAGCCGTGACAACGAAACAACTATACTTGTTATGGTCGCTTCTTTCTTGGTCCGGGCTTCTACTTCGGGGCGAATACGGTGTGCATAACTCGACATATTCATGTAGTTATTGGTCAAGGCCATATAGGCTTCAAACTCTCCCCGCACTATTTCCTCCACAATCGGCTGTATTTTGATCATATTTCATTATTTTAACAGATTTTACAAAAAGTGCCAATAAACAAACAAATGCTTAAAAATTTAACGTTTTGCGCAAAAAACAATAAGATAGATATAGAAAATCAGTATGGGTAGTAGAAGAGAGTTTGCAGTTCCACACAACCAAACCAATGAGGGGTGAACGACAATGATTGTGATCAAGTTCGGCGGTTCGGCGGTCAAGGACGCACCCGCGATGCAAAAAGTCATCGACTGGGTGAAAGGCGAAGTGGCGAAAGGGAGCATGCCAGTAGTGGTGGTCTCAGCACTAGCGCTGGTGACAAACCATCTGACCGAGGTGTCTGAGCTCATCCGCGATGGCAAGCTGGCGGCAGCGCATCATCTTTTGAACTCCATCGCCCGGAGGCACGACTACATGGCTCTGTCGCTGTGGCTCCATATGGGCAACCGGCTCAGGAACGAGTTCGAGCGACTAAAGTCTGTGGTCCTCAACGGTAATTTTCCCCGCTTCATGGACGAGGTTCTTGCCGCTGGCGAGTTGGCGAGTAGCCAACTACTCACGGAAGTCCTCTGCCGTGTCGGACTGCAGTCGCAGTGGATTGACGCGCGGGAAGTGATTATCACCGACGACAAACATACTGAGGCAAATCCCGACTGGGATGCTACGCAGGAGCGAGCACGGGCAATCATTCTGCCGGTGGTCAAGCGTGGTATCGTGCCCGTGATCGGCGGGTTCATCGGGTCCACTGGGGATGGTGTAACAACAACCATCGGGCGCGAGGGCTCGGACCTCACCGCTACCCTTCTGGGCGCCTGCCTCGGCGCGCGAGAGGTCCATAAACTGACCGACGTCGACGGCATAATGACAGGCGATCCACGTCATGACAAAACCGCCCGCACTAGAAGCAGGCTGACGTTTCAGGACGCCGACGAGTTCGCTAGAACTGCTGGTATGCTTCATCCGAGAACTATCCAGCCGCTTCTGGTTTCAGGCATTCCTCTCGTCATCCGGAACATCAACAAACCCGAGCATCCGGGAACCCGGATTGCCAACGGCAACTGATGATGTTCTCGAAGGGGTCTCCGCGCAGTAGTGCGGCGTGGAGACCCCGGATAGCAAATGCACCATCTTGAGAGTGCACTATCCATTGGGAAATGCTTAGTGCATTTTTTTATGCAACAATACAACTATGCTTAAATTTTATAAATATCACGGAGCCGGCAATGATTTAATAATCATAGATAATATGAATGGAAAGCTTGTTTTGTCAAAAAAACAAGTTGTTTTGTTGTGCGATAGACATAAAGGCATCGGCGCAGACGGGTTAATACTTGTTGAGTCCAGGGAAAATGCGGATTGTTTTATGAATTATTACGATTCTGACGGGTCTATAAAAGAAATGTGCGGGAATGGAATAAGATGTGTGGCTAAATTTTTTACAGAACAGAAAAACTTTAGTATGGAAGAGTTGTTAGTCGCCACCCGAGCCGGAGTAAAAAAAGTAATATGTAATGACGACGGAAGTTTTTCAGTAAATATGGGGACTCCGGTATTTTCTCATAATGATTTCCCTAACGGACCGCTCACTCTCGAAAATATTTCATTTGATTTCGCCTCAATGGGAAATCCACATGCTGTGGGAATAGTAAAAGATCTAAATCAAATTAGTCTACTAGAGATAGGCCCTAGGGTTGAAAATGATCCTCATTTCCCAAATAAAATAAATGTGGAGCTTGTAGAAAAAGTTGGAGACGATTATTTTAAAGTTATAGTTTGGGAAAGAGGTGGGTTCCCTACTCTTGCTTGCGGCAGTGGAGCTTGCGCCGTGTATGCAATACTGAAAAATGAAAATAAGGATATGGGGGAAGTAACGCTCCAATTCCCCGGCGGCAATCTTCACTTGTCGCAAAACGACGAGGGGCAGATTATCCTTCGCGGCCCTGCGGAATTCGTATTTGAAGGCACCATAAATTTATAACTTACAAAACATAGTATAATCAATAAGTGACTACCGAAGACAAAAAAGATAATATCGTTCTTATCAGCCCCCGGGAGTTGATCGCGCACGAGAAGGTTAAGATCCGCCATGCGATATATCTGGTGCTTAAAATGATCTTCTCGGGCCGATTCAAGGTTCCCCTCCTAATTGACTCGGAAACCAAAACGATTCTCGACGGCCATCACCGATGTTATGCCGCCCATAGACTGGGATTAAAGAACGTGCCCTGCTACGTGGTGAATTATTTAAACGACCGCTCGGTTCGGGTGCACGCCCGAAAGCCCCATATTCCCGTGGACAAGAAAAAGGTTATAAAAATGGCTCTAAGCCCCAAAGTATTCCCTCATAAAACAACCCGGCATGAATATAAAATTCCCGGATTTAATTCAATCAAACTTAGTGATTTATGGAAATAAAATTCAGCCATGAATCATAAAAATGTCTTTAGGGGTGAAAAGGCCATCTTTGAATACCTCACGCCGGGCGCAACCGGCCCGACTCCGGTCATAGAGCTCCCTGCCCGTTTAAATCCGTATTTAAAAAACGGTGTCCATATTTATGTAAAGCTCGTACAAAGCGTACCCTTGGCAAACATAAAATCCCTCCCCGCTTGGTATATGCTGAATGCGATTCCCAAAAAGGAGCTCCGGAGAATAAAACACTTGGTGGAATATTCTTCCGGCAATACGGTGATGTCTCTGGCTGTTTTATCCAGGCATTTCGGCATCCCAAATATGCACGCCATCATAACTCCGGACGTGCCGAAAAATAAGCAGAACCTTCTACGTCTTCTGGGCACCAACCTGATTATTTCTCATGGTCCGCCCTCGCCGGACGTTCATGGAAAAATAGGCGGCATCTGGAATGCGAAGCAAATGGGGGGAAAGCGGGGCTGGAAAAATTTAAATCAGTATATAAACCCCGGCAACCCCAAGGCATCCAGCGAAATAATCGGAAAAGAACTCTGGCAACAATTCGGGAATAAAATCAATATTCTTTGCGCCAGTATCGGCACCGGCGGCACGGTTGTCGGCAGCGGCTCTTATCTGAAAAAGAAAATTCCCGATTTGTTCGTGATAGCAACTTCAATAAAAAGAGGGTCCGAAATTCCCGGTCCCCGCGGCGAAGACGCGGTCAAAAAGCTTGGCCTGCCGTGGGAAAAAGTCGCGGATCTGGAACTGCCGATCAGGGATATACCGGCCTTCGCGATGAGTCTCCGGCTTATCCGCGAGGGAATCTTCGTCGGGCCCTCGACGGGCATGCAGCTTGCGGGAATTTTACAAACTCTGAAAAAAATGAAAGCAGACAAAAAACTCAAGAAGAACACAAACGTGGTATTCGTTGCCTGCGACACGATGTTCCCATATATCGAAGACTATTTTGCCGTACTGCCGGACAAACTAAAAAAATAACTTTTGTTGCCCACGCGGTTTTGCATTTTAGGTTTCTTAATATACGATATATGGTAGATTAAGAAATTTTAGATTTAGGAAGAGAATTCAATCTATCGATATAAAAATTTCCACCTTCCCCTTCCAGTGCGAGGAGGCAAACCGGCTCTAAGAATTTTTTCTAAAATTCTCCAAAGGTCTGACTTTTCTTGTTTTATCGCTCCAAGAAGTAAAGAGTATCTGCCAATATCATATTTTAACGACATCCTGAAAATAGTACTGTAGCTCATTCCTAGAGATTCTGCTATATATGAGGTTGGAACTTCCTCGGATAGCAGGTAAATAACCGCAAACCGTTTGGCCAGCATTACCTTTTCAGTCTT
>Ga0075887_101_pt3 | contig 52380 bp, 57 predicted proteins | sample RifGroA1_FD_68310 | JGI IMG/M metagenome (GOLD analysis project Ga0075887, IMG submission 68310) | Parcubacteria bacterium GW2011_GWA1_47_10
CGGTAAAAAGCCAACTCGTTCGGCGTGAGACGAAAAGCCCCGACGGAGAACGGACTGTCTTTCTCGCCGCACTCTATGACCTCTTTCAAAATTCCGTCGTCTACGTCTGCGATGGTTTCCGGCAAGTCGTTCGCTTTTATTGTCGTTTCGTAAGTCTTCTTTTCCCTGTCCTTCCACGCATAGCCTCGGGCCAGCGCTTCATCTTTACCGATTGGGAAAAAATCATAAGCTGCGGTTTCGTTATAGCCGAAAACGGAAAGCTCGTCCGGAAAATGCTCGCCAAAACCGTATTGCCGTCCCAGCTTGTCCACATAAGTCATTTCTTTCATCTGGGCTATTATCCGGGGTACTAGCGCTTCATACTCCTCCTTTGTGTATTTTTTATTCAAAATGGCATACTCGCCTTTTTTGAGTCCGATACAGCCGAAGCAGTAGCCGGAACCGGGGCAGGAATCGCAGTAAAAAAGATCATGCGCTCCGGTCCAGCATTGGGTGCAAAAGGAAAGACGGGAGGAATTGATACCGCAGTTCTCGGACTCGTATATCAGTTCCGAGTTGTTGCCCCACTCGAAATAATCCATGCAATCCTGCGCATCAAACACCGAAAACAGGAACTTGCCGTCCCGCACATTGATGCAGTCGAAGGACTGATGGACATTTTTGGAATTGGAAAACCAGTTGCCGGAAACGTCTTCGGATTTTATGGAATTGATAGCTTTTTGCGGGAATTTTTTTCTGAATTCCGGAAATTCCTTCTTCATCCTTTCGATTCCCGAGGCCGTATGGAGGCCGAGCTCTTTCAGTTTTTCAAAATAAGCTTCTTTGGAATATTGTTCGTTCCAGACACAAAACTGCTTGTTAATCAAATTCACGCAGCCCACGCAGTTGGAACAATTCCGACAGGCATACAAGAAAGAGGAGTCCCGGCAATTATGGCTTTCCTGGGAAAACCGGGTATTGTAACTGTTTTCGCAGTTCACACATTCATAGCACAGCTCCAGATTGCTGGCCCAGGCGCAGTCGCTGGTATCTTTCAGGTTTTCCACTACATACGAATAAAAAGAGTCCAGCGGCGTGGTTGCGCGGAAGACCATGTAGGAATTCTTTGGGTCGGTTACCCGATGGACATACGGACTGTTTACGGATAATCCCTGCCTTACCAAAGCCATCTTTGGCACTTTTTGTAAAAGTTCCCGGAATTGTTCAAAGAACGGCCGGGAAAAATCGTAGTCCATGCCGTATTGATAAGGATCCCATTTATCGGAATACCAGTCGTCGGTATTGTATACGGGAAAAGGCGCGTCCGCCGGATACATGGAAAAAATTTCACTGCTGGAAATATCACATTTCCGTTTATATAAAACTCTCTCGTTGGTGCTGGCCAAGCGGCGGAGAAATCTGCAATCCGGACAGAAGGTCGGCGGAGGTACTTTTATTTTTTCATAAAAACCGAGATCGTCGGTCTCGATAATAAATTCTTTCTTGCAGTTTTGGCAAGATCTTTGTTCCATAAAGGATCAGAACAGTTTAATAATATCGTGATAGGTCACCAAAAGCATAAGAAGAATCAAAATGATAAAGCCCATGGAGTTCGCAGCGTTGACCACTTTTATATTCATAGGAGAACCTTTTATCTTTTCAATCAGAAGGAAAAGCAGGCGGCCGCCGTCGAGCGCGGGAAAAGGCAGGAGGTTTATGATTGCCAAGTTCACGGAAATAAGCGCGGCAAATGATAACAGATAAGCAAAGCCAAACTGGTACGCGTCACCCACGACACCCACGAGCCCTACCGGGCCGGTTATGGATTCCATGCTGCCATTGCCCGAAAGACCGTCCTTAATGATGTTATAAAGTCCAAGGAAGGTTGCTTTGGTGAGAAGCAGGGTATATTTCAGTCCCTCACCAAAGGCCCTGAAAATGCCGAGTTTCGCCGTACCGATCTCGTCCATGGCTATGCCCAGGGTCGGCTGTCCGGTTTTGATGTAGAGCTCATCCACCAGAGTTATCGATTCTTCGGCTTGTCCACGGATGTAGCTTATGCCCAAGGGGTATCCCTCGGAAACTCTGGACCCGCGGGTAGTTATGAAATTTTTCAATTCGTCAGGATTCGGATCTCTTATATGATCATTTGAATCGGAAGATGCGGGTAATGATATTTCAATTATTTTATCTCCCGATTGCAGCCCCGCAGCAGCGGCCGGAGAATCTGCCATTACGGAAACAATCACCAGGTTCACGTTCTCAAGTGTGTAGCCCGCGCTTTGGCTCTGCGCCACCGAGGTCGGAAGCCCGGACATGAAACCAAACGAGAATAAAAACCACGCCAGGAGAAAGTTCATAAATACCCCGGCCACGAGCACGACCGCCTGCTGCCACTTTGGCTTATGGATAAAGCTTCGAGCACGGTCGGGGCCGTTAGTATTTTCCTCATCCAGAGTTTCCCCGAATATTTTCACGAAACCGCCCAAAGGCAGGAGGTTTATCGTGTATTCCGTCTCGCCGAATTTTTTGCCCCAGAGTTTCGGCGGAAATCCGAAACCGAACTCATCCACACGGATACCAAACTTTTTCGCGACAAAAAAATGCCCAAATTCATGGACCAAAACCAGCACCAAAAGAATTATTATAAAAATCAGTATGTTCATGAATTTACCCCATCACTTCTTTTTCTTTTCGGTCAAAAGCGGTTTCTAGATTTTTATTGGCTTCGTCTACCACTTTCTGTAAATCGTCCTTACCGCGGAATTTTTCGTCCTCGGTCATTTTACCTGTCTTTTCTTGAGCTTGAATGTCATCCCACACACGTTCTCGTTCCCGGCGTACGGCTATCCTGGACTCTTCCAGCTTCTCACGAAGAACCCTGACGAGGGATTCCCGCGATTCCGTGGTGAGCTGCGGAAAAATAACCCGAAGCCCCGTGTCGTCGGGGGCGACCGACAGGCCCAAATTAGCGGCCACGATGGACTTTTCGATGCCCTTGACCTGGCTTTTGTCCCAAGGGGTTATCCGGAGCGTTTTTGGGTCTTCGATGGAAACCGAGGCCACGTTCTTTATGGGAACATGCGAGCCATATGACTCAACCATTAGGCCGTCGAGGATCATGGGCGAGGCCCGGCCGATGTTTAGCTGGCTGTATTCCTTGGCCAAAAACTCTTCCACTTTTTTAAGTTCAGTCTTTAGTCCTGAAAAATTATACTGCATATCTTTATTGTATCACAGGAGTGATTAATGCGACAGACTCCAATAAATTTTTAACGGATGAGCCGGGCATGCGGAGAATCTCCCTGACTTTGAAAAAATGTTCGAAGCTTTTAATGGGAAAACCACCTATCCCTGATTTTTTATGAAGAACAAGCTCCAGACTATTTAAAAATTTTAAGGCCTTAGCTCGTGCGGAATCCGAGAAAACGTTTTTTTCCTCTTCTTCCGGTTCGGCAATAATTCCTTTGATAAGTTCGAGCCTCTGCGTCCCGGACATGGCCAGAAATTTTTCTGCTGTCTTGTCACGGCCCTCCGCCAGAGCTGGCTGACGAATTACGAAAAACCGGGAAACAAGGGTTCGGATCAAGGAGTTGGTATCCGGCACAATCACGAAAAAATGTGTATTCGGTATCGGCTCCTCGAAAACCTTAAGCAGGGTGTTTTGAGCTTCGAGCAAAATGGAGTTGGCGGAAATCACGAATATTTTTTTATCAGTAGAGAAGCTTTTTTCTTTCTCGTAAGCTTTGAGATTGCGGGCATCCTCCATTTTAAAAGCATCCACGCTGATATGCATAAAATCCGAATTGGCGCGGGTAGCAACGCCTGCGTCTTCCAAAAACTCCAAAAGCGCGGGCAAAACTTCTTCCTGCGCACCTTCGATCAGGTATGCATGGTGCAGGTTGTCTTTGTCTAGCTGTTTAAAAACACTCATCGCTATTTTATTTTTTACTTAAGACCGTTTTCTTGTATACATCCAGGTGCTCGAGCGCTATGCCCGTGCCTTTGACTACGCAGAACAAGGGATCTTCGGCCACGGCGGCTTTGACGCCGGTCTTCCTGTATACCAGGTCCGTAAAATTGCGGAGTTGCGACGACCCACCGGTCATAATTATGCCGTGGTCGATAATGTCGGAAGCAAGTTCGGGCGGGGTTTCCTGCAGAACGTCCTTGATAGCTTTAATCACCTGCTTGAGTTCGGCGTCAATGGCTTTCACTATCTCGTTCGTCCCCACCTGCGCGGAACGCGGCAGTCCCTGAATGAAATCCCGTCCCTTGATGGTGACACGGAGCTCTTCCTCGAGCGGTACCGCAGCACCGATGCGGATTTTTACCTCTTCCGCCGTGCGGTCACCGATGGCCAGGTTGAAAGTTTTCTTAATGTAGTCGGCGATAGCCGCGTCGATTTTATTACCGGCACATTTCACGGATGTGGAAGCGACAATGCCACCGAGCGAGATTACTGCTACGTCCGTAGTGCCGCCACCGATGTCCACGATCATATATCCTTTGGATTCGTAAATAGGTATGCCTGCGCCGATGGCCGCTAGTATCGGTTCCTTGACCACATACGCGTTCTTGGCTCCCGCGCGGATGGCCGCTTCCACTACCGCCCGGCGCTCCGTCGAAGTAACTCCCGCAGGCACGGAAACCATCACATCCGGTTTGAATAAATTCCACTTGCCCATGGCCTTGCTGATGAAATACCGGAGCATGGCCTCGGTCACCCGGTAGTCGGCAATAACTCCGTCTTTCATCGGGCAATAAGTAATGATGGATTCCGGGGTTTTGCCTATCATATCCTTGGCTTCAAATCCGATAGCGAGAACTTTGTTGTCCTGCTCGGAGACCGCGACCACCGAGGGCTCGTTTAAGACGATGCCTTTACCGGGGGCAAATACCAGAGTATTGGCGGTACCCAAATCTATTCCGAGTTTCTTTGAAAAAATTCCCATAAGGGCAATATAGCACACTTTTATGTTAGAATGAAATTGAAAAATCAGATGAAAATCTTATCCGTCATACCTCTCAAGAAGGGCATTCCGAAGGGCGCTTTGACCTATTTTACGAGCCTGCCCGTTCCCGCAGGGCACATAGTTTCCGTGCCGATAAGAAATAAAAGCACTCTGGCCTTGGTGCTGTCCTCGCAGGAACTTGAGGAAGCGAAGGGTGGAGTTAAAAAACTGAAGTTCAACTTAAAAAAAATAACCGGAGACAGGGGGCCATCGCTCTTCCCGAGTGAATTTTTGGATGCCGTTTCGGATGTTTCCAGATATTTCGCCCTGCCTCCACACTCGGCCATCACTTCCCTCATACCCAATATTTTCATTGAAGAATACAGTCACCTCGCTAAGATAAAGCAGGAAGAGATAAATTCTCCGCAAAATACCGGAAATAATCTGCGCGCCGAAAAATTGCTGTTCCAGTATCCCCTTCCGGACAGAATTTCCATCCATAAAACCCTGGTGCGCGAATCTTTTGCGCGCGGCAAATCCATATTCATAATTCTGCCCACTGAAGGTGACGTGAACAAATTCGCCTCCCTCCTGTCCCGGGGCATAGAGCAGTTCACTTTCACTTTTTCGAGCGGCGCGAGCCCGAAAAAAAACTTAAAAAGATATGAGGAGCTCGCGGCTTCCAGTCACCCCGTGCTGATTTTGGGCACTCCGCCCTTCTTGTCCATGCCCAAATGCGGTATCGGCACCGTAATTCTGGAACACGAAAGTTCTTCCGCCTACCGCACCGTTTCGAGGCCATATTTGGATCTGCGGGTTTTTGCGGAAATATACGCTTCGAAAATAGGCGCCAAATTCATCCTGGCCGACGACCTGCTCCGATTCGAAACTATCGCGCGGAAAGACGAGGATCATCTGCACCCTCTGTACCCGCTGTCTTTCCGGATTGATTTTCCGGGAATTATCGAAATAAAAGAAAGAACCAAAAAAGACCCAAAAAAAGACCCTAGGGGCGGCTTTCAGGTATTCTCCGAAGACTCTCTCCAAATAATAGGCCGCGCTTTGCGTAGTGAAAAAAATGTGGTCATTTTTTCTCTCCGCAAAGGACTGGCGACCCAGACCGTGTGCCGGGACTGCGGCGAAACCCTCCAGTGTGAAAATTGCTTCTCGCCCTTGGTACTCTATATGGGCGGAGATGGTAAAAAAAGGATGTTTGTCTGCAACCGCTGCGAGAAGGATTGGGGCGCGGATATAACCTGCCGGGGCTGCGGCAGCTGGAACCTGATGCCTTTGGGCATAGGCACCGATGCGGTATACGAAGAGATTAAGAAGAATTTTCCGAAAGTTAAAATATTCCAACTCGACAAAGAGTCCGCAAAAAGCGCAAGCGGCGCAAAAAAAATAGCCCGGGAATTCGAAGAGGAGACCGGCGCGATACTCGTATGCACGGAGATGGCTTTCTTTTATCTGGAAAAGCAGGTTTCTCTGTCGGTCATTGCATCCTTTGACTCGCTCTGGAGCATTCCCAATTATAAAATGAGCGAGAAAATACTACAGCTCGCTATCCGAATCGCGGAAATCACCGCCGAAAAAATAATAATTGAAACCAAAAATCCGAATGATCCGGCCATCCGTGCCATAGCGTCAGGCAGTTTATTGGAGTATTTTCGAGAAGAGCTGGAAGACCGCAAAAAGCTCGGCTACCCTCCCTACAAGAGATTCATAAAAATAACTTACCAGGGGGACAAAGAAGAGACCAGGAGAGCGCGCCAATTTTTGGAAGAAACATTTTCGGATTATTCTCCGGAGATATTCAGCGGATTCATATCTAAAAACAAGGGCAAACATGTCACCAATGCTCTTGTAAAGCTTGAGCCCCGGAAATGGTCCCTGTTCGATATTTCGGCCGGATCTTCTATCGATGAAACCTTGCTCTCAAAGATATCCGCCCTGCCTTCATTTTTTGAAGTTCAGGTAGACCCGGAAGACCTCTTGTAGTTGCTAATTTTTGAGTTAAGTAATACTATTTACTTATGGAAAATCAAAAAAGAGTTATCAGAGTTTCGAAAAAGGCCGCTATTTTTGTCGGAATTCTCGTTGTTCTGGGAGTTATTGCCTGGACGTTTTTTGTAAAGTCGCAGGATAAAATTTATCAGACAGTCAGCGTAAGCGGAGTCGGAGGAGGGCAGAGTGTTATGGCTCCACAGGCCGAAGATAGTTCTAATATTGCTTACCCTGATTACGGCAGGCCTTATTATCAGGACAACTCTTCCGCAAAAGACACCCGGGAATTCATGAAGGTTTATTACAATACCGAGATAAAGACCCGCGACGTCAAAGATGTGACCCGCGACGTCAAAGGTGCTATCCGGGATGCGGACGGCAGAATAGACAATATAAACGAAACTCCCAAGTACGCCTATATAAGTTTTGTAGTGCCTAAAAGTAAATTTGAAAATTTTAAAGAAGAGATTGAGGGTCTGGCTCATGAAAAACTCGTAGTGGAAAACACTTCTTCCGAGAACCTGCTCGGCCAAAAGCAATATATCGAGGAGCAGGAAGAAAATGCGAAAACCGCTTTGGCGGACCTTAAAAAAGAGCTGTCCGACCTGAACGCCAGCCACACGCAGGCGGTCAAGGCGTTTCAAAACAGCATAAACGCCAACTCCTTGGAACTCATCCGCGTGCGCGAGGCTATGGCGAAAACGTCTGACCCAGCCACATTGTCGAGCCTGAGAGCACAGGAAGCAAATCTTGTGAACAGTGTAAAGTCTCTTTCTGAGAACTTAAATTCCGAGAATTCGACTTTCAACATTAAGAGTCAAAATTTGAAAAGCCAGATTGAAAATACCGAGAAATCACTTGAAAATATCGCCGAACAGGATGAGGATTTTACCGACAACGTCGAGACAGTCAGCGGTTCAGTCTCCGTGCGGTGGGTTTCCGTATGGCAATTGGCTAAAATATTCTCGCCCATACATCCGATCTGGGAGATATTGATCATCTTGGCAATTGCCTGGTACCTGCTCAAGCGCAAAAATTACGTGCCAGGGATAGAGTTCGTATAAACATCAATCCGTTCTAGGCCACAATAACCGTAAACTCCCCTCTCTGCTTGTCTGGATTTTTTAGGTAATAGTCCAAAACCTCCGCCGGAGCGCCGGTTTTAAATTCTTCATATATTTTGGTAAGCTCCCGGGCTACGCACATCTTTTTATTCGGGCAAAATTTCACGAGTGATTCTAGCGTCTTTAAGATGCGGTGGGGAGATTCGTAAAAGGCCGTGGTGCGCTTAGACTCCGCGATTTCTTTGAAAAGAGTTTCCCGACCTTTTTTGTGCGGCAGAAATCCCAAAAAAATGAATTCGTGCGTGGGTAAACCGGAAGCCGAAAGCGCGGCGATGAGCGCGGTGGCTCCGGGAACCGGCACCACATCTACGCTATCGCTGAGATGCTCTTTTATTTTTGAAATTAACACTGCTCCGGGGTCTGAAATTCCGGGAGTACCGGCATCCGACACCAGAGCCAAATTCTTGCCTTCTTCCAACAGCCCGAAAATCTTGTCAGTTTTTGAGAGTTTGCTTTGCGCATGATAACTCATGGTGGGTTTATGAATACCGTACTTGTCGAGGATTTTCTTGGTTTCCCGGGTATCTTCGCACAAAATCAAATCTACGCTTTTAAGCGTCTCAATCGCCCGGAGGGTGATGTCCCCCAGGTTCCCTATCGGCGTGGCAACTACGTAAAATTTAGGCATTTATTTACGATACTTCTTGGTACGCCACTTATCGGCAATTTTCACCCGGGTCAGCGACCGCTCCAGTTCGGTTTCGAAATGCTCGAAATCCACTACTTCTTTGCCTTCTTTCATTTTTTGAAGTTCTTCGGCCCGAGTTTTGGCCGTTTCTATTTTTTCGTCGGTCAGTTCGGAAATATGTTCCGCAAAATCCGCAAGTACAGCCACTTCGGTCATACCTGTCTCGTTTTTTTTAACTTCCAAAAATCCCCCGACAACCGCCATCGGTACATGTTCTCCATGGGCAAAAGCGACCACGTCACCTGAAGTAAGCGTGGTAATGAGCGGAATATGGTCCGGCAAGACGGTTATCTCGCCCAAGACGGTAGGCAGGCTGACCTGGTCCACCATCTCTTCCAGCACCAGACGCTCCGGGGTTACTATTTTTAGGTTAAGTTGCTTTGCCATAGATATTTAGGTGCCCTTTCCGCTAAAGGCGGACTTCGGCGCTAGGACATAGCGCCTCGCATGTAAAACTCATTCTCCGCTTTGCTGTCGTGTTTCCCGTCCAGTATCTCCTGAAACGAACGGATAGTGTCCTTGAGCGGAACATACTGGCCAGGGGTACCGGTAAATTGCTCAGCCACAAAAAACGGCTGGGACAGAAATTTTTGAATTTTGCGCGCGCGGCCGACGAGCTCTTTGTCGGCTTCGGACAATTCTTCCATACCTAAAATTGCGATAATGTCCTGCAGGTCTTTGTAGCGCTGTAGTACACGCTGGACCTCGCGGGCCACGGCATAGTGTTCTGCCCCTACGATGTTCGGATCAAGAATGGTGGAAGACGAATCGAGCGGATCCACGGCGGGATAAATTCCGATTTCCGAAAGCGAACGGTTTAGCACTACGGTGGAGTCCAGATGCGCAAAGGTCGTGGCCGGAGCCGGGTCGGTCAGGTCATCGGCGGGCACGTAGACCGCCTGCACCGAAGTAACCGAACCTTTGTCGGTGGAGGTAATGCGTTCCTGTAAGATTCCCATTTCCGTCGCCAACGTCGGCTGGTAACCCACGGCGGAAGGTATGCGCCCGAGAAGTGCGGAAACTTCGGAACCGGCCTGGGTAAAACGGAAAATGTTGTCGATAAACAAGAGCACGTCCTTGCCTTCGGCGTCGCGGAAATGTTCCGCCATAGTGAGTCCGGAAAGCGCCACGCGCAGGCGCGCGCCCGGCGGTTCATTCATCTGTCCGAAGACCATGGCCACCTTGTCGATGACTCCGGATTCTTTCATTTCATGGTAAAGGTCGTTGCCTTCACGAGTTCTCTCGCCGACACCCGCAAAAACAGAGTATCCTCCGTGCTTGGAAGCGATATTGTGAATAAGTTCCTGAATGACCACAGTCTTGCCTACGCCCGCGCCGCCGAACAACCCTACCTTGCCGCCTTTGAGAACCGGGCAAATGAGGTCAATGACCTTGATGCCTGTTTCCAGAATCTCGATTTTGGTTGCCTGTTCCGTGTATGCGGGCGCAGGGCGGTGTATGGGAAGTTTCCTGTCGCCGGAAACCTTTTTGCCATCGTCTATCACTTCGCCCAGCACGTTGAAAAGCCGGCCGAGAGTTTCCTTGCCTACAGGTACGCTTATCGGCCCGCCGGTGCTCGTCACCTTCATTCCGCGCGCAAAGCCGTCTGTGGTGTCCATAGCGACCGTACGCACCAGTCCGCCACCCAGATGCTGTTCTGTCTCAAGCGTCAGTATCTTGCCATTACTTTCCACATGGAGCGCCGTATATATTGCGGGCAGTGTCTCTCCGAAATCCACGTCTACGACCGGTCCGATAATTCTTTTGATTGTTCCTTGCATAATCTTGGATAAATTTTTAACTTATAAATTTTAATTTTATGAAATCGATGCCATGCCGGAGGATATCTCGGAAATTTCCCGGGTTATATTCGCTTGGCGCGCTTTGTTGAACGCAAGCGTCAAATCGCCTATCATTTCATCCGACGCTTCGCTGGCATTCTTCATGGCAAGCATGCGCGCTGACTGTTCCGAGGCACCCGACTCAAGCGCCATCTGGTAAACCTGCATGCGAGTTATCTTTTCCGCGAGTGATGACAGTAATTCTTCAAAATCGCCCTCGAACAAATATTCGATTTTACCGTGTTTTTTAAAAATCTCTTCGCCGCGGCCCTCGCCTCCCAGGTTTGCCAAAAGCCCTTCCAGGCCTTCTCTGGAAACCGGCAGGAGCTGTTTGATATTCGGTTTCTGGAGCAAAGGCGAAAGGAAATCCGTGTAAGCTACCAATATCTTGCTATATTTTGCCGTGGCGTATTCCTGCATGACCAATCGGGAAACCGGAAGTATGGCAGCCAGAGACATTTTATCCAAAAGTTCGGGGAAACTCGCGACTATATTCTGTCCGGCGCGGCGCATCGCGGCATCGCCTTTTTTGCCTATGGAAATAAAATCAAATTTTACGCCGTCCCGGTCTATTTTCAAAAGAGCTATGGCTTTTTTTATAATTTGCGCGTTGTAAGCTCCGCATAGGCCCCGGTTGGAAGTAATGAGGACTATGAGTATCCTTTCCTCTTCATCTTTTTTCTTTTCCCTGTCTGTAAAAAGCGGGTGTTTGGACTTGGGCATGTTTTCCGCAACAGATGTGAGAATGTCCCAGGAATATCCGGCGTACAGGCGCGAAGCTAGCGCGGAAGCAACCGCGCGTTTCATTTTGCTTGCCGCCACGAGCTCCATCGCCTTGGTGATCTTCTTGGTGCTCTTGATACTCTTTATTCGTCTTTTTATCTCTTTTGTTCCCGCCATTTAACTGTTATTTAAAATTCTTCTTAAATTCTTCGATAGTTTTCTTAAGTTCCGCTTCGCCCGCGTCGGTCCACATCTGCTGTTCTAAAATCTCTTTGAAAAACTTCTTGGCGTTCCGTTCCGCGTAGTCGGCAAGCTTTTCTTCAAATTCCTTTATCTTTTCCACGGGCACGTCGTCCATATAGCCTTTGGTCAGGGCGTAAAGGGTTACTATCTGCTTTTCAAACTTTTGCGGGGAATATTGCTTCTGCTTGAGCACTTCCACTGCGCGCTTGCCGCGTTCGAGCTGGCGCTTGGTATTCTCGTCCAAATCCGAACCGAATTGGGCGAAAGCTTCTAGCTCCCGGAACTGCGCGAGGTCGAGCTTGAGTGTTCCCGCGACTTTCTTCATGGCCTTTATCTGCGCAGCCGAACCCACGCGCGACACAGAGAAGCCCACATTGACCGCCGGGCGGATGCCCTTGTAGAACAGATCGGTCTCCAGAAATATCTGGCCGTCGGTGATGGAAATGACGTTTGTCGGAATGTAGGCGGAAATGTCTCCGGCCTGTGTCTCGATTATCGGTAGCGCGGTAATGGAACCGCCTCCGTATTTTTCATTGCGGCGGCAAGCGCGCTCGAGGAGACGCGAATGCAGGTAAAAAACATCGCCTGGGTACGCTTCGCGGCCCGGCGGGCGGCGAAGCAGGAGGGAAATTTCGCGGTATGCGACCGCATGCTTGGAAAGGTCGTCGTATATGACCAAAACATCCTTGCCCTGGTCCATGAAGTATTCCGCAATGGAAACCCCGGCGTAAGGCGCAATATAAGAAAGCGGAGCGGGTTCCGATGCTCCGGCGGAAACTATAACCGTGTACTTCATTGCGCCGCCTTCTTCCAGACGCGCCTCGATCTTTCGTAGTTTGGAGTCTTTCTGGCCAATGGAAACGTACACGCAGATCATTTCCTGGCCTTTCTGATTTAATATGGTGTCTATGGCGATAGCGGTCTTTCCGGTCTGGCGGTCGCCTATGATAAGCTCGCGCTGTCCACGGCCGATCGGAATTATCGCGTCAATAACTTTGAGCCCCGTGGCCATAGGTTTGTCGACTCCTTGGCGGGTTACCACGCCCGGCGCTACTTTTTCGATGGGGTACGCCCTGTCCGCCTTGATGGCACCTTTGCCGTCCACAGGCACACCCAAAGCATTCACTACCCTGCCTAAAATATTGTCGGAGACTGGAATTTGGAGAATTCTGCCAGTGGCTTTGACCTCATCTCCTTCTTTGATATTGGAAAAGTCTTCCAGAATGATAACGCCGATAGCATCTTCTTCCAGGTTGAGCACTACTCCTGTTTCTCCGCCGGAAAAAGTTACCATCTCGGACGACTTCACATCGGAGAGCCCGGACACTTTGGCGATGCCGTCGAAAACTTCCAGCACTTTGCCTATCTTTTCGGCTTTAATCTGGGCGGAAAACCCCTCGATCTCTTTTTTTAAATTTTCTACAATGTGGTTTGTGCTCATCCTGTTGTTGTTAAAAATTCTTGTAATTGCTTCATCCGATTTTTGACTGAAAGGTCTATGACTTCATCGTTCACTTCTATCTTGTATCCGCCGATTAATTTTTCATTCAAATTCTCTTCCAAAATCACAGTTTTGCTTCCGTAGCGTTCCTTTAAACTGTGGGTGATTTCTTTTTTTGTCGCTTCATTCATTTTCTCCACGCTAGAAACTTTGGCCACAATTTTCCCTTCATCGTCATTGATAATTTTATCCAAACGGGCAAGTATGTCCGGCGCTTTTGAGAGCAGCTTCTTCCGCGCTAAAAATTCAACTACATTTTTAAAAAATACGGGCTGTTCAGTATGAGATTTCTCTTTTCCCGCTAAATAGATGGCTTCTGCTATATTATTGTTTGATATTACAGTCATATTACAAATTATTTAAATCGGGTTTACTGCTGAGTATTTTTTCGCTTGCAAGCATCGCGATAGTCGCTATATCTTTTTTAGCTTCTTCTACTATTTTTACTTTATCAGCTTCCAGAGTTTTTCTCCCGTTTGCGATAATGCCGTCTACTTCTTTTTTCGCTTCTTCGATCATCGTTGCCTTCTTTGCTTCCGCTTCTTTCTTGCCGTCTTGGAAAATTTTGTTTGCTTCATTGCGAGCTTTTGAAAGCACTTCCTCATATTCAGCTTTAGTTTTTACGAGAAGCGTAGCATTGGTCTTAGCATCATCTATTCCTTTGCCTATTTTCTCGCTCCGCTCGGCCATAAGCTTCGAAAGCGGCTTGAGCGCAAAAACATACAGTACGGCAAAGACCACGGCAAAATTTACCGCTTGCGCTATGATGATTTTCCAGTCAATGTGAAAGGTTCCTATAATTGATTCCATAAAAATTAGCTTCTAGGTACTAGTCACTAGGTGCTAGCCAAAGAAAAACAGGACTAGAACCTAGAAACTAGAACCTAATTTCGCTAAATAGAGAACGCGATAACGAGCGCGTAAATCGCGATAGCTTCGGCGAACGCGCAAGCCAAAAGCATTGGCACCAAAATCTTGCCCGCCGCTTCCGGATTGCGGCCAATCGATTCCATCGCCTTTGAGCCTATCCAGCCGATGGAAATAGCCGGAGCAATAGCCCCCACTGCCATCACCAACGATTTCGCAAAAAATTCTGTCATGTGAATATCTTTGTTAAACTAATAATAATTTTGACCTTTATTGATAATTTAAGCCGTTTGCTCGATTAATTTTTCTTCGCTTTTCCCGTGTTCGTGGCCTTCCCCGCCTTGCCTAGTCGAGGCAGGTTCGTGCTCTTCGTGGTCGCTTGATGCTATGGTAAAGTAGACCACCGTTAATATCGCAAAAATAAGCGCCTGGATAACCCCAACCAAAAGTTCAAGGAACATAAACGGTATCGGCACGATATACGCCACCAAAGCCGCCATGGAGACCAAAAGCACTTCTCCCGCAAATACGTTTCCGAAAAGACGGAACGAAAGCGAAGCTATTTTTGCAAACTCGCCTATGATTTCTATAAGCCCGACAAAGAACGTTATCGGAGCAACCAGAATGATTGTGGGCTCGTGCCTTATCTTCCGGAATATATCCCCGAGCGCCTTTAGATTAACATATTTGTTTAAAGTTTTCCATACGCCCAGGGATAGGACTCCGAAGATGTTGGCGCCCACCACAGCCATTACTGCGAGCGCGAGCGTGGTATTTATGTCCGCCGTACCGCCCCGCAGATAGGGAATAAAGGCAAGCCCCTCCTCGCCCCGCTCAATTATACCAAGACCTCCAAGTGGCATAATACCCAGCCAGTTGTTTACCAGTATGAAAAAGAAGACGGAGATGGCTATCGGAAAGATCTTGAGCGACAGCGCGCGGTCGTTGGTAACCTGGTCGCACATGGCGAGCGCCCCTTCCACCATCATTTCAAAAATACTCTGGAGTTTTCCGGGAACCTCGCGTAGTCCTTTTCGTAAAAAAACCGATAAAATAATTATGACCGCGACGGCGACCCAGCTCGTGAGCAGGGCGTTAGTAAGGGTAAAATTTTCAAAATGTAAAATCGGTTCCGCAAATAATGTAATTTCTTGAGATATTTCTTCCATAAATTATTTATTGTTTCCGCGTTCTAATTTTTTCATATAATCTTTTACAATCTTCCATATGCCGTAGCAGGTGACTAGGAATCCGAATCCGGCCAGGGCAAGGAAAATTACCGGCTCCGTGCCGAAACGCCTGTCCAGAAATTTACCCAGAACAAGCGCGCCGACTATCGGCACCACGACCCAGGTGGAAACATCGCTCATGAGCTTGACACCTTCTTTCCACCAAGGCCCTCCTGTTAGATTTTTATTGTTCTCTTCCACAAAAACAAAGCCGCTTAGGCTTTCTCCTAGTATAAATGAAACATTGATTGTATGCAAATGGGGAAAATCTGTGAGCGTGGAAGGAATCGGACCTTCGACCTCTGTCTTATCAGGACAGCGTTCTACCACTGAACTACACGCTCAATGTGAAAAACTATACCAAATAAAAGCCTTTTGGGCAAACAAAAAACCGCTCTTGCGAGCGGTTTTTTGTTTTTAGAAACTAAGTTAAATTAGTATTCTCTGCGTCCACCTCCGCCTCCGTATCCGCCATTGCCGCCACTTGTGCGGGGCGGGCGAGCTTCCATCGGGCGAGCTTCGTTAACGGTGAGCTTGCGCCCTCCGAAGTCCTGGTCATTGAACATAGAGATTGCCTTTTGGGCATCTTCGTCATTTGCCATTTCTACGAATCCAAATCCTTTGGAACGACCGGACATTTTGTCCATGATAATCACAGCAGAAGTAACTTCTCCTGCTTGTGCGAAGTGCTCACGGAGAGCATCTTCTGTAGTGCTGTAAGGGAGTCCCCCTACATATAGCTTTGTAGCCATCTATTCTTCTCCCGTTTTTTAAAAATCGGGCAAAAACTACTTGTAATGCGTAGAAATTCTTGTCGCACAAAAGGCAAACGAGAAACGCTACGAGCCTATATCCTACCATAGGCGCGGATTAAAAGCAAGTCAAAATCACTCTTCTTCATCCCCTACCGCTCCGGACTCGATATCGGCAATAATGCCCGAAATGTCCCCCTCCATGATTTTGGGCAGGTTGTGCCAAGATTTTTTGATGCGGTGGTCGGTGATGCGGTCCTGCGGGAAATTGTAGGTACGGATTTTCTCGCTTCGGTCGGCGGTGCCGATTTGCTCTTTGCGAACGCCAGCATATTTACTGGCCGCTTTCTCTTCCTCGAGCTGTTCCAGCTTGGCCAAGAGTATCTGCATAGCCTTCTCGCGGTTCGCGAGCTGGCTCCGTTCATTGGTGGAGCGCACGTCAAGGCCGGTGGGCTTGTGAATGATGCGCACCGCGGTCTCCACTTTGTTCACGTTTTGTCCGCCTTTGCCACCGGAGCGGGAGTATTCCATTTCAAATTCCGCCGGATTGACCACGAAATTTATTTTCTTTTTTATGGGCAGGACGGCCACGGATGCGGTCGAGGTATGTACTCGCCCGTTCTTCTCGGTCGCCGGCACTCTCTGTACCCGGTGCACGCCCGTCTCATAGCGTAGTTTTTTATAAACGTCCTTGCCTTTTATTTCAAAGCTCGCCTCTTTGTAGCCGTTCAGGTCGCTCTTGGATTCATAGTTTACCTTCCATTGCCAGCGTTGTGCTTCCGTGAATTTCTCGTACATATGCGCGAGTTCCCACGCGAAAAGGGACGCTTCATCCCCGCCGGCGCCGGCGCGGACCTCGAGCACTGCTTCGTTCGGAAATTCCTCTTCTGCTTTGTCTTTTTCTAAAATATCTTCAATTTGTTTTTCCACCCCTTCTTTTTCTTCCTGAATGCTTTTGAGCTCCGCGGCGGCCAATTCGTGCAAGGTCTCATCGCCTGCGAGCATTTCGCGTACCTCGGCTTCTTTTCGGGCCAAACGCTCAAGTATATCCGCAAGATAACTCGTGCGGTGGTCCTTTTTTAACTCATCAATACTCATTATTTTTTGACTTTAGCGGAGGCGGCGGCACGCTTTTTGAAGCGCTCCACGCGGCCGGCGGTATCCATTATCTTCTCGTTACCCGTGTAGAAAGGATGGCATTGGCTGCAGATTTCCATTTGGATTTCGGTCATTGTGGAACCAACCAGAAAAACCGCTCCGCAGGCGCAGGAAGCTTTCGCTTTCAGGTCATATTTTGGGTGTACGTCTTTTTTCATTGCAAAAGTGATATTAACACATTTTTTTATTAAAGCAAATCTATATTCGCCTGAATTTTCGCCTTATGGTTCATTACACCATTGCTGTAGGAGCAGGATGCCCCGCCCGTTCCGTAATATCTGCAGGCCGCCTTCATTTGGGCAGCTGCAGAGGTTCCTACGGCGCCCAGGTCGGTCAGATACATGGCGGAAGCAAAAAACGCATCTTTGGGCGCCCATGGACTCGCATCGTAACCCAGTGTGTTTTTCAGGCGATTCTCGAATATGGTCCATGTAGTAGGTATGAATTGCGCAGGCCCCATGGCTCCGCCATAACCCGCCACTCCGGCAATCGGGCAAGACACCGGCGTCTGGTTCCATACCAGGCCGAGCTTCCCAGTTATGCGCAGGAAATCTTCCACATCCCCTTTGCGGCCCGGCATGCCCATCGGCTTCATAACATTGGCAAAGGCCGTGCCGGTGTTCTTGCCCGCTCCCGCGCCGGTGGCCTGGTTGGTCAGGTAGCATTGCCCGACGTTGGAGCCCAAGTTGGATTCCTGAGTCAGCACTGCCAGCAGGAACGCAGGGTCGATGCCCGTTTTCTGCTGCGCCTCTTTTGCATACGCAAGAGCGGTTCCGAAATCGATCTTGCTAGTGGTGTTCGCCAAGGGGAATAACGCAGCCCGTATTTTATCAGCTCTGGCTTTTTTCTCTGCGGCCAGCTGCTGATAAGCGACCTCGGTATCTTGCGATATTGCCAAAAGTTTTTTCTTTTCCGCCTCGGACACAGCTACTTTTTTCTGGGCGCTTTCGAGCTCGGCCTTGGCGTCTGTTTCTGCGTCATGCTTTTTCTCCAGGTCCACCTTGGCCTCCTCGGTATCGGTCTTGATACCGCGAATATTATCAACAGATTCTTTCACCGCCCGTTTGATGGAGGAGTAAGATTCCAGGTCACTGTAAAAATTGGACAGGCTTTCGTCGGACAATACCAGGTGGATTATGGTCTCACTGTCAAACTCATTGGTATTCCGGAGGAGCTGCGCCAAGGATTCATGCTCCCGTTCGATTTTCCGGGAGAGAGACTTAATCTCCGTATTTTTCTCCGCAATGTCCACCTTGAGCTGAGAAATTATCAGAGCCCGGGATTTTATTTTAGCTCGGAGAGCATCGATCTGGCTCTGGAGATAAGCCACGTCGCCCTTGAGCGTGCCGGTTTGTTTTTGCTGCGCTTTCTGTTTTTCCAAAAGCTCCCGAAGTTGGGCTTCAATCTCGTTCAATTCTTTTTTGCAATAATCCTTGTCGGACTGGCTGGAGGAACTCGTCAATTGCAAACAGTCAAAAGCGGCCGTGGGTTTAGCGGAAAGAAACGGTGCAAATATAAAAGCAATCAAAACAAAAACTATGGCCTTTTTTACCATAGTTTTTATTGTATCATATTTATTTTTGTTTTTCCGCTTTTTCCCCGCCTGCTCCAGAAGGGCGGGCAGGTTCCTTGGCGGGCGCCGCTTCTCCGCCCGCTTCTCCTTCCTCTTCTTTCTTACCTTTCTTTTCAACTTCAATTGCGGAGAGATCTGCCGGCTCCGGGACTTCTTCCTTCTCTTCAACCTGAGCGACGATAGAAGCGACCACGTCAGTCCCTGCCGTAATAGCGACAACTCCCTTCGGCAGTTTGATGTCGGATACGTTGACCACATCTTCCAGGGTCGTAAGTTTGGATATGTCGACAGCGAGGTCGTGGGGAAGGTCGGCAGGCAGGGCTTCCACTTCCACTTCGTGAAGGACTTTCACCAGGTTACCGATACCGGTCTTGACCGCCTCGGATATGCCTTCAAACTGGAGCGGCACTTTGACCTTGATCTTTTTGGTCATGTCGATAGCCAAAAAGTCCGCATGTATCGGCTCTCCGGTAACCGGATCAACCTGTACTTCGTGTATGAGCACATCGATTGCTCTTTCCGGCATTTGTATCTTTACTGTGGAAGATTCGCCGGCCGCATGCCAGACTTTTTTGAAATCGATTATTGGTATGGAAATATGAGTGGTATCCTTGCCGGCACCGTAAAAAACAGCCGGAATTTCTCCGGATTTCCTTAGAGCACTTGCGTTGGCGCCATCGTTTCTCGGTTTAGCTTTAATCGCTATCATAAAAACATCATACACAAAAAATATTAAATTGCAAACATTAAGATTTGTGCTCCGCCGTGTGTTCCCGGGCGATATGCAAAGCTATATATTCCTTGGTGCCTGCCAAGGCCACCGCCCCCGCCACGGGGGCGGATACTTTTTTGCCCGGGTTGAAAATACTTTTGGGGTCGAAGATCTCTTTGATCTTTTTGAAGATGCCGACTATTCTTTCACCGTACATGGCGGAGAGATACGGGGTGCGGATGAGCCCGTCATTGTGCTCCGCGGTAATTGAACCCTGGTATTTCATCACCAGATCGAAAACCCCGTCGCATAATTCCAATATTATTTTTGCCATATCCGGACGGCTGAAATCCATCAGAGGTATGATGTGAAAATTGCCATCGCCCGCGTGCCCAGCCAGAGTATAGATAAGCTTGTCTTTGTAGTCTTTCAATATATTGTCGAGTTCCGGCAGAAATTTAGGCAAAAATTCCGGGCGGACGATAATATCATCGATAAACGGGGCGGTGTGCTTGCCCCGAACGTGCTTGCGCAGGAGGGCAAAACTTTCCCGGCGGATGTCCCAATACTTCTCCGCTTCCGCCTCGGATCTGGTAATGTGCGTCTTTAACTGGAAGACTTTTATGAGTTCCGTAAGCGCGACGCATTTATCATGCACTATTTTTTCATTTTCTCCGGCAAACTCCGCGAGCATAATAAGTTTTGGAAAACCGCCGCCGCCTTTCAAAAAATTGCTGACCATCATGAAAAACTCCGGCAGAAAACTCCACATAAACTTTATCATCCCAAACAGGCCTTTGCTTCGAAGGAAGGAAGGGAAAAACCTGACCGCCAGCTTCATGGTCTTGTCGTCGTAAGTCTCGAGCGTTTCGGGATTTTGGGTGAGTATCTCTTTCACCAGGCGCCCCAACGGCGCGAGGTCGTCCATAAAAATCACGACTAGTTTGGAATTTTTATTTTCCGGAATAAGTTTTAAGGTGACTTCGGTCATAATGCCGAGCGTCCCCTGCGATCCGACAAGCAGTTTATTCAGATCGAAAATATTTTCCTTTAGGACGTTCCAGATATAGTATCCCGCGGAATTTTTATGCACGGCGGGCTTGGCGTGTTTTATCTCTTCTTCGTTATCGGTAATAAGCTGATAAATTCTTTTGTAGATATTACCTTCAAAATCCCCCTGCGCCATTTTTTTGTCCAGTTCGGCGCGCGTGAGAGGCTTTACCTCATAAACGTTCCCGTCGGCAAAAACAACTTTGGATTTCAGTATGTAATCCTCGGTCTTGCCGTATTTGAGCGTCCGTTCCCCTGCGGAGTTGTTGCCAAACATACCGCCAATGGCATTTATGCTTTTGGAAGCCGTATAGCACGGCAAAATCAGGTCTTTCTCCAAAGTGATTTTTTCAAAATCGCGGTAGAACATGCCGGGTTCGACGGAGATATATGAAGGCAGAGACGGGTATGTTCCGGGCTTAAAATTATTTTTTTTCTTTCCGCCGGCTTCTAACGGCAAGGGGCCGCCGACCAATTTGTTCATATGGCGGGTAAAATCCAAAATAATGGATTCCCCTATCGCCCCACCGGACATATCAGTGCCGGCACATCGGGCGGTTATGGAAATATTTTCTTTGCCCGAAGCCCACTTTACCAGATTTTGTACGTCTTCTGTGTCTTTAGGGAAAAGCACAAGCTTGGGCCGCACTTCGAAAATACTGGCGTCGCGCGAATATTGCACGAGCGTCGCCTCGCTGTCGTCCAGGTCACCTTTCCAAAATTTATTGATTTCCTCTTTCACTTATTTTATGCCGCTGAATAGTTTAAGCCGGCTTTCGACGACCGCCTGCACCGCTTCTACCGTTGGCGGGAGATATTTGTACGGAGTATTTTCTTCCGGTTTATCTAGAAGCGACTGCCTGAGAGCTTTAGTGAAAGCAACTCTAATTTCGGTATTTATATGAACAATGTCAATGCCTTCTTTTATACAAGCAGTAAAATCTTCATTCATTGAACCTGATCCTCCGTGAAGCACTAATGGAATACCAGTGGCTGCGCGAATTGCCTTAACTCGCTCCGGATGTAACCTAGGATTCCCAGTTCTGACGATACCATGAATATTACCGACGTAGGGGGCAAATAAATCTATACCTGTCGCCTCAACGAATCTTTTTGCATCTTCGGGCGTTGTCATATTTGCTTCGTCTATTCCTTCTGAAAGTTTGTCATAAATCTTCGAAGATTCGCCTATAAAACCCATCTCCGCTTCAACTAAAATATCTGTACCCTTTTTCTTATTCACTTCTTTCACGTAGTCAACGCATTGTTTTGTAATTCTTGCATTTTCTTCAAAACTTAATTTTGCTCCGTCAAAGATAACTGAATCGAACCCGGCGTCAACAGAAGCCTTGACCGTCTCAAAGCTATAATGATGATCTGCATTCAAAAAGATGGGGTAATTGTCCCGCTCGCGAATTGCGCGAACTATTGCAACTCCTTCTTCACGACCTACAAATTTTTCTTCTCCTTCGGAAAGTCCTATAATTATCGGAACATTTAGTTTTTTTGCCGCATTATAAATAGCATGCAAGGCTTCTAGATTTGAAATATTAAAATGCCCGATAGCTATCCCTTTCTCGTCTGCTTCTTTTATATATTCTCTATAAGTTTTCATATATTTACTTAAGCAATTCTTCTAATAACTTTTTTGCGACCTGCGGGTTCGCAGTTCCATCTGTTTCTTTCATTATTATACCGACAAGAGACATAAGGGCATTCGCTTTACCTCCTTTGTAATCAGCAACAATTTTGGGATTTGCTTCTATAATTTTCTTAATAAATTCTACAGATGAATCTTCGTCGTAAGCTTGTAAAAGATTTTTCTCGGCTGCGATTTTTTCAGGAGATTCGTCGTGAATCACTATAATCGCCAGTATATTTTTAGCTACTCGGGAAGAGATACTGTTTTCTGCAACCAAATTAATAAGCTCTGCAAAATTCTTCGGGGAAGGTAATTTGGCTAATGAGTTGCTTTTTTTTATTCCAAGATAATCGGAGGTAATATAATTTGAAGCAATTTGAATCCAATCCTTATTTTTTAATAATGGAACCACCTCTTCGAACCACTTACCCAAAGTCAAATCGTTAATATAACTTTCTATATCTTCGTCTTTTATTCCAAACTCATTTTTATACCTCTCTCGCTTTTCTTCAGGCAACTCCGGTAATTCTTTTTTCATCTGCTCCAAATCAAACGCTTCGTGAAGCATCATTTTCGGCAGGTCAGGATCGGGGAAATACCGGTAGTCGTGGCTGGATTCTTTTTTTCTCTGGGAAAACGTCGCTTGCTTGCTGTCATCCCAGCCGCGGGTCTCCTGCACTATTTCTTCGCCTTTGCCAGCGTCCAGAAGCTTCGTCATCCTTTCCGCTTCGTATTTGATGGCGCGCTCTACGCTCCGGAAAGAGTTCAGATTTTTCACTTCCACTTTCGTGCCGAAAACTTTCGGGTCACGGGTTATGGAAATGTTCACTTCCACGCGCATCTCCCCCTTCTCCATGTTCGCTTCGGATACATCGAGATACCAGAGTATTAGCTGGAATTCTTTGGCAAAGTGCGATGCCTTTTTCGCCGCCTCTTCCGCACTCTCGAAAGTATGCGGCTCGGTCACGAGCTCCATCAAAGGCACGCCCGCGCGATTGAAATCTATCAGCGAGTATCCTTCTTCCCACAAGTCAGACTTGTGGGTATTCCCCACAAGTCTGACTTGTGGGGAATCAATATGTTTATTGGTTCCCGTGTCTTCCTCTAAGTGAACCCGCGTAACATCCATGCCCGCCAAATGCCCGCCGGTGACAATCGGAAATTTATATTGCGATATCTGGTAGCCCTTGGGGATGTCGGGATAAAAATAATTCTTGCGGTCAAATTCTGTAAAATCTGCAATGCTGCCGCCTATCGCCAATCCTACTTTTATGACGTTTTCGATAGCTTTTTTATTGGGCACAGGCAAAGCGCCGGGGTGCGCCGTGCACACCGGACAAACATTCGTGTTGGGCCGGTTTTCGTCGGGATCGTTTTTGCACGCGCAGAACATTTTTGTCTGTGTTTTTAACTCAGCGTGAATTTCCAGCCCGATTGTTACGTAATATTTACTTTCCGCCATAAAATATATGGGCTTATTGTAGCAATTATGGACAAAATTGTCTAAAGACCGGGGTTCTGTTTGACCTCGCGGACGATTTTGCCGTCGTCCAGATGTATGACTCTCTCCGCGTTCTTGCTGAATTCTTCTTCGTGCGTCACCATAACTATAGTCTGCCCGCCTTTGTGGAGTTGTTTGAAAATTTCCATGATGATGCGGGAGGACTCGTTGTCCAAGTTTGCCGTCGGCTCATCCGCAAAAAGTATTTTGGGCTCATGGGCGATGGCCCGCGCAATGGAAACTCTTTGCTGTTCCCCGCCGGAAAGCTTGGAAGGCAGGTTGCCAAGCCGCTTGCCGAGCCCTATCTTCGTAAGCGCCGCAGTGGCTTTTTCGTATGCCTGTTTTTCGGGAAGATTCTGCATTAGGAGCGGTAGGGCTACATTTTCGAGCGCGGTCATTTCCGGCAGAAGCGCGTAGTCCTGGAAAACATAGCCTAGTTCCGACAGGCGGAAAGAGGTCTTCTCACCCCCGCTCATGAGATGCGTATCTTTGCCGTCAATAAGAATTTCGCCTTCGGTGGGTTCGTCCAGAAGGCTCATCTGGTACAGAAAAGTGCTTTTACCCGCGCCGGAGCGTCCCATGATCGCGATGAATTCCCCGCTCTTCGCCGTAAAATCTATGCCCTTCAGGACTTCGGTGATACTGTCACCGTCTTTGAATGATTTTTTTAAGTTTCTTACTTCAATCATGTTGTATAAATTAATTTCTGCCCAATATCGAGTCCAATGTATTCTTGCGCACGATAAGGCGCGCCGGTATGAACCCGGCGATGACAGTGGTCGCCATAAGGAGGCCGATGCGGAAAAGCGTTCCACCCAATGGCGCCACCAGTATGCCATCCGAAAACGGGAAATCTATTGGATGCGCCGCGATAAAGGGCTGGAGAAACAGATAGAGTACAAGGATGCCTATTACCGACCCGCACAGCGCGTAAAAGAAGGACTGCATGACGTAGGATATCTCTATGGACTTTTCGTTTATGCCAATGCCTTTCAAAATACCTATGAATTTTCTGCGGGTGATGGCGTTGATGAAAATCACGATAAAAATAGTGATGGAGGCGACGACGAGGCCAATGGAAGAAAGCATGTTGCCCAACAGCGCAAAGGTGTCTACCATGTCTTTGATGAATTTCGGCTGGGCATCGGTATAGGTCTGCACCTTGGCCACAGCGTTCACGCCGTTTTGTTTTAAAACGTCCCGCACCAGCGCAGGGTCCGCGCCGGATTTAAGTTTGATGGATATCTCGTCCACATTGAAATCATTCCTGCCGATCATGCTTTTGAGCTGGGAATCCACCATGAAAACCCGCATACTGACTTCGTCGACTTTTGCTTTGATGATGCCCTTGACAGTGACTTCCCGCTCCACTCCGTGAACGCTCACGCGGATCTTGGTGCCGGGAGCAACATCCCGTAGGGTGGAAAATCCCGGAGAATCTATCGGCAAATACTTTGCAGTCAAATATGCGCCCAAAAGCACTTGGTCGTAATCCGTAGGGGCGAGATATTCGCCTTCTACGACGAATTTGGAAAGCCCGGTCACGCTTTCTTCGGCCACCGGGTCAATGCCGGTGACGGAAGCCGCGGCAGTGTTTGCCTTTTCCTTTTCGTTCGTACGCGTTTTATAGTTTGCCTCGAGTGTTCCCCCTTCCAGATACCGCGCAGTATATGCCTCCACGTCCGGCAAGGTTTCCACTATGCGGATAATCTCCGGACTGTTTTCTATATAGGTCTTGTTGTTAAGAGTGGAGATGATGACATCGCTCGTGTAATGGAGCCGCACCGCATCAATTGCGCCCTGGATGAGCCCCACTAAAATACCGCTCACCACCACAAGGTTGAGAAAGGTAAAAAACATCACGAAAATTATGAGAATGGTGGTCCAAAGGCTGGATCTCCGGATCTGCCGTTTGGCCAGGAAAAATCCGATTCTGATATCAAGTAAAGAAACCATAATTATTCCGACGGAGTTGCGTCGGGACTAAGCACTATTTCTTCCCCCGCCTCAAGCCCGGAAACTATCTCCACCTGCCCAAGCGAAGAAACCGCTCCCAGCATTACCTCACGATCCTCTACAGTGTTGTCGCGCTTAACCTTTATGAAATTCTTGCCGTCTTTCTCGAATATTACGCCGCCGGGTACTGCTATGGCGTCCGGCTTGTTGAATATTACGATGGAAACGTTCGCTGTCATGCCCGCCTTGATGCGCGAATCTTTTTCCTTGAACTGCAGAACTACTTTATACGTGGAAACTCCGTCGCGGACGGTTTCCGCCGGGTCGATGGAAATGACAGTAGTGGAGAAAAACTCTTTTCCGCCGTAAGCATCGAGCGTGACTTCCGCAACGTGCCCAAGCTCTATCAGGGCAATGTTGACCTCGGGCACAAAGCTCTCTATCTGGAAAAAGCCCCCGCCGATCATGGACACCACGGCTTCGTTTTGGGATACTGTTTCACCCGTTTCTTTTTCTACATTGGTAACCAGGCCGTCAAACGGGGCGTAAATAGTGCTTTTCCTTATTTCCGCGCGGATCTTGTCTACCTCCGCCTGTGCGACCGAGGACGCTCCGCCATTTTCTTCCGTCAGGAGCTTTTCATTTTCAAACTCCGCTTTTGCTTCATTATACGCATTATAATTTGCCAAGTATGAGGAGCTGGCTTTGTTCGGAATTTCCAAATACCACGTTGTGTCCCTATACAACTCCGGATCGTCGGGAAAAGAAACATAGAGACCGCGGTTACCCAGCGGAGTGGGCTCTTCTTCATCTATGATGCGTTCTGACCTCTCTAAACCAAAAGTCAAAATTGTAACGTCGGACAAACTAATGTTTTTCTGGATAATGCGAACTTTATAAGTGCCTTCCGCCCCGTCGTAAATTCCGGTAATCTCTGGCACATCCATGGTATAGCTCGCCGAATCCGGTATAAGCTCCAAACCGTCCGTCAGGAGCTTGCGGTATGCGCTTTCAACTTCTGTGTTTCCCTTCTGGGAATTTATTTCTTTTATCTTAAGGTCTGCCAAAAGGTCGCCTATCTCAAGCTGGGCCAGCAGTTGGCCGGCTTTTACGCTATCCCCGCTCTTTGTTCCAATGCCACCGATGCGGCCCGAAGACGCAAAGCCCAGGTCGGCCTCGCTCGCGGTGATGACCTTGCCCGACACCGAAACCTGGTTGATGAAATCTGCCCGGCTAACCACAATGGTCGCCTGCTTGTCGCCATTATTACCGAAAAAGAATATTCCGCCCAGTACCAAAATAACGGCTCCTAGTCCCCAGTAAACGTATTTCCGCCCCAAAATAGCTGAAATCCTGTTCATGAGATTATATTACAATTTTCTCAGGATTTTTACCAGCGCGTCGCTTAACTTTTTTACGGATTTATCATCGTATAGCGTCAGCGTGAAAACTTCTTTCCTGATTTTTTTAAACTCCGTCACTTTTTTAATAACGGTTTTGGGGTCTTTAGCCGCGTCGCTTTTGCTTAGAATTATTATCTCTTTTTTGTCCGCGAGCCCGTCGCTGCCCAATTTTAATTTTTTATCGTATCTCTCAAGTTCTTTCCTGATCTCTTTATAGCGTTTCAACATATTGTCATTCTCAAAGGAAACCAGATGCGCGAGTATTTTCGTGCGTTTGATGTGCCGGAGGAATTTCACGCCCAGGCCCTTGCCCGAGGAAGCTCCCTCTATGAGCCCGGGAATGTCCGCCAAAATGTAGCCATAAAAATCACCCAGGTTCGGATCCAAAGTTGTGAATTCGTAATCACCCACCTTGGCTCCCGCATTCGTCAGTGAATTTAAAAGCGAGGTCTTGCCCGCGTTGGGCAATCCTATGAGCCCCAGGTCGGCAAAGAGCTCGAGTTCCACGTGGAAATTTCCTTGCTCGCCCTCCTGCCCGGGTCGCCAGTCCCGCGGCGTGGTGTTGGTGGAACTTTTGAAATGTTCGTTGCCGAATCCTCCGCGGCCGCCCCGGAGTATCATTACTTTCTGCCCCGGTAGGGAGAGTTCCCATCTTTCTGCCGTATCCAGATTCGTGACTATGGCTCCCACCGGCAATTTCAGAAAAAAATCATTTCCATTCTTGCCATGCAGGCTTTTGCCTCCGCCATCTTCGCCTCGCGATGCCTCGAATTCTTTTTTAGCTTTATATTTGGAAAGGATGTGGATGTCGCGCACAGCTTCCACGTAAAAATCTCCGCCGCGTCCGCCGTCGCCGCCCGCGGGCCCGCCCTTGGGAATAAATTTTTCCTGCCGCCAGCGCACTACGCCGTTCCCGCCGCGCCCGGCTGCCGCCCTAATTTTTATTTCGTCAATGAATGCCATGCTGGATTTAATTTAATTCGCCGCCGCTATCTGTGCCAGTTTAATGGCGCCTGCCTTACTTTTCGCCACCGCGACAAAAAGCGCCCGGTGGCAAAACGTCGCATCCTCCACTCCGGTAATCTGTGATAACTCTTTACCCCGGAGGCCGCCCCAGCTTTCCGGAAAACTCTTGCGGTTTTCGAAACTTTTCAGGCTCTTACGCACAGCTTTCGCGCCCCAATCGCCTGTTTTACGGGAATACACGACAAAAATAGGTTCCGGAAAATTTGAAATAATAAACTCAAACGGATAATTCTTGTCCAGGATTATTATTTTCTTGTCCTTGGAATTTTTATAAGCCAAAACGACCGACTCTTCCGCTTCCAGCATATCCCGCGCCTGGATGATCTCCCGGGAAATAATGTTTTTAGCCAATTCCACGCATTTTAAAAATACTCCGTCAATATCGGCATCGCCTTCTTTCCAGGTAGGCGTCATGGCAAAAAATATATTCTGGACATAATAGGGCCCGACTTCGTGCTTGCTCGCCACCAGGTCAAAACCGTTGTCCCAGGCGTCGACGGGTGCGCACAGCCGTTTTTCTATGATTTCCGCAGCGCGCTTACCGCCCGCGAGTTCTTCGCCGAATTTTTTCCAGACCAGGCCGAGCGAAGAATACTCGATACCATGCGGGCCCGAGCCGGCTCCGCCTATCTGATGGTGGTCAAATCTGTTTTTTTCTTCATCGTAAATGCCGCCTACGTCAAAAACATAGTCCCCGGTCTTGATGATCTCATCGTCGCGGGTGCGGATTATTTCAAAATTTTTCCCCTTGCTTTGGAGATATATGGAAAGCGCCGCCGCCGCAAATATGTCGTCAGCGTGAAAAGAACCGTTGTGCGTGATAAGTTTGTTAATTTTTTCCTTCATAAAATTCTTGGAATACCTCATATAACCAACCGACAAATCTATCAAATAATACGAAAATTGTAAATAGCGCAAGCATTATTCCGAGGAAACCCCACACGTCACTGGAAACACTTAGCGCGGTATAGCTGAAAATATAACCCAGAGAGAGAAGCAGGGGCGCCCAGACCAGCGTGGCATAAATCTCGGCCCTAAGATACTTTTTGAAATCAATGCCTTCAAAACCCGCGAACAGGATGACGATATTGTTCGCGCCGATGATGAACTTGGACACGAAGATAGACCAAAAGGGCTTCGATTTGAATCCGGGCAGAACGCCATAAACGCGTTTTTGGATGTATCGGAAAAACCGGTTATGGTTGAACTTATGGTACAGAAATTCCCCGAGCCTGTAGCCGAAAAAAGTTTTGCAGAACGCGCCTGCCAAAATAAACACGAGCGCGACCCAGATGTTGAGCGCGCCCAAATGCGCGAGCACTCCCGTCGAAATTATTATCACTTCCCCCTCCAACAGAAGCCCGACTAGGATTATGGCATATGTCAGTATCTGATGATGCTCGACCAGGGCGATTAAAAAATTTACAGTGTGCATTCTCGTGCAAAATTAAAACAGTCCGTCTACCACCTCCCGCACCACGGCACCGTCGGCCTTGCCCTTCAAGTCCTTCATAAGCGCGGACATGAGCATGCCTTTTTTGGCAGGGTCGCTTATGTGGAGTTCGTCTTTTTTTGCCTTGGCTATCTTTTCCACTTCGCTTTTATCCATCAATTTCGGCAAATAAGTCTCCAGAATTCTAAGCTGGGCTTCCTCCACTTTTACCAGGTCTGCCCTGTTGCCCTTTTGGAATTGTTCTATGGAATCTTTTCTTTGTTTCCCCATCTTGGTTATGACCGACAAGGCCTCTTCGTCGCTCAATATTTCATTCGGCTTCTTGCCCTTGGCCACCAGCTCGTTGGTAAAAGCCGCGAGCATGCCCCGGTATGTCTCGAGCGCCGTGCTGTCTTTCGCCATCATCGCTTCTTTTATTTTATTTTTGACTTCGTCATGAATCATAACCTTGAGGAAATATGTTATTTCCTTTTTCATTCTAACAAATTTATGCTAAAATAGCACTATGGTCAAGCTTATATTTTTTGACACGGAGACCACCGGCAACGAACAAAAAGACTTTCTGGTTCAAATTGCTTTCAAGCACGAAGGCGGAAGTTTCTCGGGCCTTTATAAGCCGGAAATAAAAATTCCTCCGGAAGCTTCCGCTATACACCACATCACCAATAAAATGGTCGCCGATAAGCCGACTTTCAAGGAAAGCACCGACCAGCCGATAATTAAAAAACTTTTTGAAGACAAAGATTCCGTTGTCGTCGCACACAACGCGCCTTTTGACCTCATGATTGTCGCCAAAGAAGACATCAAGCCCCATAACTTCATCTGCACCCTCCGCGTGGCCCGCGAACTCGACCCGGAAGCAAAAATACCGCGCTACAATCTACAGTACCTGCGGTATTTCCTAGAACTCGAAGTCGAGGCCACGGCACATGATGCTTTGGGCGACGTACTGGTGCTGGAGAAACTCTTTGAGCGACTTAAAAATAAAATAATGCAGGAGGGGAAACTCACCGAAGATAAAGCCGTAGAAAAGATGGTGGAGATCTCTTCGCATCCTTCCCTCTTCCGGACCATGAATTTCGGCAAACATAATGGTAAGAAAATCGAAGAGGTGCTGGCAACCGACCGCGGATACCTCGAATGGCTTCTGCAAGAGAAACTCGATAGCGACCAAATCGAGGACGATTGGATATATACTCTCAAGCATCACTTGAAAAAAATAGGATTCTAGTGTATAATACTTGCGGAGTAAAATCGTATGGATGAGAGGGATAATCAATGTTCCAACACGGACGTCGCGTAGTCATCATTCCCGAAAACGGAAAGCTTGTGGCGAAGTTTTACGACGGACCGAACGATTTCGTCGGCAACCTTCATGATGTGCCACAACACCTCGACCACCGCGACGAGACTATGAGCGGATGGGTGGACGAAGAAGCTGCGAAAAAGGGTCTCGTGGCCTTCCCCGACGATGATGCACCGTTCGCATTCGACCTCTACGAATACCCTGTTCCAGAACCGTAAAGAGTTTTCATTGCGAGTCGCCGAGAAGGGCCACCAGCTCACCGGCGGCTCTTCTCATTTAGTTACTCCACTTCTTTAGATCCTTCTAATAAAACACTAGGAATGGCTTTGGTAGATTTTGCACCAAGTTTTTTAATATTTTCAACCCTATTAAGTAAATTACCTTTACCAGTAGATATCTTTTTTATTGCCTCCTCGTAATTTTCTTTTGCGCTATCTATTTTTTTACCTATATCCACCAAATCTGTTATAAAACCAACAAATTTATCATAGAGTTCGCCACTTTGTCGAGCAATCTCTAAAGCATTCACATTTTGACTTTGAGTTTTCCATAAATTGTTTATTAGTCGCAATGTTGGAATAAGATTAGTGGGTCCTAAAATAATTACATTATATTCATAGGCAAAAGCCCATAGCTCTAAGTCATTATTTAATGCTAATAAATAAGCTGGCTCTATCGGAATAAACATCAAAACAAAATCAGGCGCATTGATTTGATAAAGGGATTGATAATTTTTTTTACTCAATTCTTTTACATGATTACGCACTGAATTAATATGCTCTTTAAGTAAAACTACCTTTTCACTCTCATTTTCTGTCGCCCAAAATTTGTCATACGCAACTAAAGATACCTTGGAATCAATAACTATATGTTTATTTTCAGGTAGATTAATTATCACATCAGGCTGTAAACGCCTACCACCTTCACTTGTCATGCTTTCTTGTGTACGAAAGTGAATATTCTTAATCAGACCAGATTTTTCTAAAACACTTTCTAAAATCATTTCCCCCCACCCGCCTTGCGTCTTTGTTTCACCTTTAAGAGCTTTAGTCAAATTAGTTGCATCTTTGCTCATTTGTTCATTTAGTTTACTAAATAAGCCAATTTGTTCTTTAAGAATTGTAGTTTCTTTTAAATTTTCCCTATGGATAGTTTCAGCTTTATTTTGAAATTCTGTAATTTTATCCTTGAGTGGATTAAGTGTTTCTTGTAAATGGGTTTTATTGTCTACCATCAAGGCCTTACTTTGTGCGGTAAGAATCTTTTCAGCAATATTTTCAAATTTATTATCTTTTTCTTTTTCTTCTGAATATCTAGATTGTAATTCATGAAGTTCGGTTTCTTTTGACGCCAACTGAGAAGTAATCTTAATATGTTCTTCCACTGAAATAGCTTCTTTGTTGAGAAATTTGCTCTTGGCAACAAACCAAGCAATTACAGCTCCCAAAACAACACCTATTAATAAAAATTCTATTTCCATAATTATAGTATATCACAATAGATAAAATCACAGCACGAGGTTTTTTATAAAATACTCGTGAAATTTGGTGGTGGAAAGTTCGGGATGGAAACAAGTTGCCAGATAGTTCCTGCCTTTTCCTCTTTCTTCGCAGGCAATTATATTTTTTTTATTCCCCGCCAGAATAGTGACATTTTTCCCAACTTTTTTTATTTTCGGAGCGCGGATAAACACCGCATTTATTTTACCCAGTTTTGTTTCTATGTTTTCTTCAAATGATTCCCCCTGCGCGCCATAGGCATTCCTGTCCACTTCCATATCCATTACCTCAAGAGACTTCTGCCCTTTAATTTTATTTTTTATATTCTTTGCGATAAATATCGCCCCCGCGCAGGTGCCAAAAATATTTTTTATTTTTTTCAATTCCTGGAAAATTCCCGCATTTAGAACAAGCTTATAAAACACCGTACTCTCACCCCCGGGCAGAATTAGCGCGTCCAGATTTTTTATATCTTTTCTGGAGCGGATTAAAACAACTTCGCCGTCCTGCTTTAAATTTTTTAGCGCTTGCAGGCTCGCTTCTTTATGTTCTGCGACACCTCCCTGAAAAGCAAGTATCCCTATCCTGATTTTCTTCTTCCGCATAAATCCTTTAAACTCCCCGTTCGGCAAGTTTGGTTTCCAATTTTGAGATTTCCTGCCCCCGCATCAGACTGCCCAGATTCTCGCTTGCTTTGGCAATAATCTTCGCATCATTAAAATGAGCCACGGAATCGACGATAGCCTTTGCCAGGCGTTCGGGATTGCCGCTTTTAAAAATCCCCGAGCCCACAAACACCCCGTCCATGCCAAGCTGCATGCAAAGCGCCGCGTCCGCCGGAGTAGCTATGCCACCGGCGGCAAAGTTTACCACCGTCAGTCGGCCCGCTTTTGCGGTCCGCAACACCAAATCAAACGGCACGCGGAACTCTTTTGCCTTTTTTCGCAATTGCCCTGTTTCTTTTTTTGCAAGATATTTTTTTAATTCTTCCAGTCCCCTGTTTACCGCGCGAATATGGCGGACGGCTTCCACGATGTTGCCCGTGCCAGCTTCCCCTTTTGTGCGCATCATCGCTGCGCCTTCATTGATACGCCTCAAGGCCTCGCCCAAATTGCGCGCGCCGCAGACGAAAGGAATGGTAAATTTTGTTTTATCAACATGAAATTCCTCATCGGCGGGCGTAAGCACTTCGCTTTCGTCTATGAAGTCCGCATTTAGAGCCTCCAGGAGCTGCGCCTCCACGAAATGCCCGATGCGGCACTTGGCCATCACGGGTATGGTAACCGCTTTTTGAATTTCTTTTATTTTACCGGGGTCGGACATCCTGGCCACCCCGCCATCTTTACGGATATCCGCAGGCACGCGCTCGAGGGCCATCACGGCCACTGCGCCCGCCTTCTCCGCAATCCGGGCCTGTTTTGCGTTGACCACGTCCATTATCACTCCGCCTTTCAGCATCTGCGCGAGCCCAGATTTTGTCTTAAAAGTTCCCGTTTTTTTCATACTGAAACCATATTAACATACCAAACTAAATAAAAAAACCCGGGCCGAAAAGAAATTTTTTAAAATAAAACGAGTGCAGGGGCGGCCGCGATTGCGACAGCCCCTGTAACGCACAGATATTCGTATTCGATAAATCCTCCTCTCTGCCCAGATTCCGCCGGGCGCGGGTGTCGGTCAGGCGGACGACCTATGTCTCCTTCGACTTGTAGTTGATGAACAACAAGGTGCCGCCCACCAGGACGAGCATAATCACGGCGAAGGTAATGCCGAGGCTGAAGGGCAACTTCTGCCCGGCCGCGGTGGTGGCGAGGATAAGTGCGAACTGATTCATGGGTGAATCTCCTATTTTTCTCCCGGAAGTGTCACTGCCGGGAATAAAAAGCATGTTTTTGCTCCTTATTTCCAGCAGCGACTTTTTAAAGTGCAACCTCATGCAGTATAGCATATTCTGCTAGAAAAGTCAAGCTCTAAAGGTAATTTAGGGCTTTTGAAGCGGCTACGTACCGGACGGGTTTTTATTCACTGATAACCAGAGCGGCAAACTCTTTCAGGCTTTCGACTGTGAAAGTCGGCTTTGATTCCTTGAGCTTGGCAAAGTCGTAGAAAATTTTATTTTCCGGCGGCAGGAATAGGCAGGAATCGAGCCCCGCGGCTTTTGCGGCCATAATGTCGGTATGGGAATCGCCCAAAACAATGGCGCCCTTTGGACTCATTTTGGCAATTTTAAGAATTTGTTCAAAGGGTTCAGGGTCGGGCTTGTGATTTGTGACATCATTGCCGGAAACGATCGCGGAAAAAAATCCGAGGAAGCCGGCCTGCCTGAGGGACTCCATCAGAAGCGTCTTTTCGCTCGAAGAAACCAGCGTCAGATTTATATTATTCTCGTGCAATCTTTCTAGTGCCTCACGCGCGCCGGGATAAATTTTAAGGTAGGAAACGTGGCTATTCACGTATTGATGCACCGGCGGCACGAGAGCTTTGAAATCAATGTCGGGGTATTTTATGCCGGCCTTGCCGTGCTCGTAAAAAAAATCATCCACGATAACCTTGTCCGAATAGCGGAATCCCTGTTTTCCGAGTTCACTCCGGAAACCGTCGAGCCACAGATGCAGCGTCATGGCCAATGTCCCGTCCCAGTCAAAAATCACGGAAGAATATTTCATATGCAAAGTATAGCAAAAAAATTAGCATTTTCGTAAAAAAATGTTATATTTTTGCTATTGGCCTCATCGTCTAACGGCTAGGACGGGAGCTTCTCAAGCTCCAAATCGGGGTTCGATTCCCCGTGAGGTCACACGACCAAAAAGCACCGGATTTTCTCTAGTGCTTTTTGCGTCGCTCGTGATCGCCATACGGCGAGAATCGAAAGCCGGAGCGCGGCGGCGCGAGACGGGGTCGCGAGCTTTTTCAGCAGAAAAAGACTTGTGACCGAAAGCGTACTCGCGATTCCCCGTGAGGTCACACTAAAATCTGTGTTATAATCTGAACATGTTGGAAAGAGCGACGCCACAACCAAACAAACCGCCTACAGAGCCTACAGAAGAAATCTTTTTATTTGGGGTTAAGCCTTGGGTTGATGCACTGAGAAAAATAGGCGCGGAGAAGATATTACCTCCCTTCAATGACGTAATAACCGGAAATGCGGCCCCGGCAGCGGCATCCGGCTACAATCTGGTACTGAGCAATATAAATTTAGACGGGCGTATCTGCGATATATACCATTTGGATGTGGATGAAAATGGGCAAAAGGTAGAGAAGCGCAATTATCGCCGGGTTTACATTCACTTAAAGTCTGCGAACGAAGGCCACTAGCGCGATTGTTCCGGGTATAAACTTATTAGTGTAAAATGGTGCTAGTTTTTATCCGGTAACTAGCAAATCCGGGTGGTGTTGGGGAGTGCTGGGAGGCTGTGGGGCTTGTCGCAGACAAGCATCCGGGCCGTGCACCCCACACACGGGTCGGGGGCGTATTTTGCCTGCCTGTACAGGCAAAAACAGCTACAGCCCATGCCTTTCCGGGCATGGAACCACTGGCCGTCGCAGTTGACCATAATGTCATCCGCGAAGAAAAAACCGCGGCACCAAGAGCATCTCATGGAACACCTCCTTGTTCCATTTAGTTATACTACTTATCAAAAAAGTGTCTAGGGGCAATACGCCCCTATGTTTCTGTTAGAGATAGCTGTAGAACAATAATGCTATTTCCCGGGCACGAATTTCATGGATATGGAATTGACACAGTGCCGCAAATTTTTTTTTGTAAATCCTTCGCCGGTAAAAAGATGCCCTAGGTGGCCGCCGCATTTGGCACAGGTTATCTCGGTGCGCGCTCCGTCCGCGTCCAAAGTTTTCTTTATCGCCCCCGGTATCTCGTCATCAAAGGAAGGCCAACCGCAGTGCGATTCAAATTTGTCCTTCGAATTATAAAGCGGGGCCTCGCATTGGCGGCACACATACACGCCGGTCTCTTTATTGTTCACGTACTCGCCCATAAACGGCGCTTCTGTCCCCTTGTCAATAATTACTCTTTTTTCTTCCGGAGTTAAATCTTTCATCCGAGTGATTTATTCCTTGGCGCGCCATTCGGGATCCTGCCGGACCAGAAGTTTTTCTTTGCTGTCCTGTTCCAGCATTATCTGTTCCACCGCGCGCTCCATGCGCATGCCCTGCGAGCCTTTGATGAGCACGATGTCGTTTTTTTGCACAAAAGTTTTGAGGAATTCTCCCGCCCCGCGCGAATCAACGCACTCGAAAATGGAATCCGCGCGCATGCCCGCTTCCCGCGCGCCTTCCGCTATGTTTTTTGCCCTCTGCCCCACAACTATCACCGCTTCTGCGTTTTCTTTTGTGAGCCGCCCGATATTTTTATGCGCCTCGATAGTGTGCTTGCCGAGCTCGAGCATGTCTCCCAGGACAGCGATCTTCCGGCAGCCCTCGACCCTGCATTTTATTTCCCCGAGTGTCTTAAGGGCTCCCTCGCAGGCCACGGGCGAAGAATTGTATGTATCATCTATTATAAGGGACTTTTTTATTCCCTTAACCAGGCGCATGCGTCCGGGCGGCACATCGTAATCCCGGAGAGAATCTGCGGCGGACAAGAGATTCCACTTGAATCCGGAGGCGAGCGCTAGCGCCGCAAGCGAAGCATAAATATGATTCCTGCCAAAAACACCGTCTATTACCACCGGCAGACTTTTGCCTTCCGCATCTACCCGGAATATGACGCCCTCCGGCTCATTCTTTTCATTGTAGGAAATATTGTCGCCGGAACCGCGGATGTCCGCACCTTCGGAGAAGCCGAAGGCGATGCTCCGGCACTTGGTTTTTTCCTTCATCTTCCGAACCGCTTCGTCGTCGTGGTTGAGTACCAAGAGACCGCCGGGCTTGAGCGTCCGGATGAGCGCTGATTTCTCTTCTATCAGATGCTCACGGGAATCGAAAAATTCTATATGCACGGGAGTTTCGCTGATAGCGGTAACGATGACCGCATCCGCCCTAAGCCAGGCGGCGGTTTTTCTCATGTCCCCCGGCTTGCCCACGCCCGCTTCCAGCACGAGCCACTTCGGATACTTATGGGGCCAGATGAAAAGCCAGAGCCCCCGCAAAATATTTGAGGTCCAAACGAGAGGGTTGCTCCAGCCGTTCGGAATCCCGAGCACGGAGAGCGGCAGCCCTATCTCGGAATTAAAACTTTTTTCGCTTTTGCGCACGTAGGAAAGAGCGGATAGCACGGCATAGACCGCGTCTTTGGTCGAGGTCTTCCCGACCGAGCCGGTAATGACAATAACTCGCGGCTGGTATTTCCAAAGCACAAGCCGGGACTCGGTTTTTAAAATATAAGCGAGAATTTGTTTTAAAATATTTTTCATTTGATTTGTCGCCCCCAAGTCAGACTTGTGGGAAACCCACAAGTCCGACTTGGGGGCACTAACGGTCCGGCGGAATACTATAATAATTCAAGAGAAACTTGGTGATATCCACGAACGGGTCGGACCAAGTGGTCGCGGCATACTGAACACCCTTGGGATTGATGGCATATAAAAAGACAATGAACTCGGGGTCGTATGCCGGAAAATAACCGAAAAAAGAATGCGTATGCCTGTCTGTATAATAACCGCCGTTCTCGCTGTCCGCAACTTGAGCGGTGCCTGTTTTTGCGGCGACACTAAAATGTTCCAGGGGCTTGCCAATACCTTTATCCATTACCGTGACCAGCATGCGGGTGATTTCATCCGAGGTTTGGGGGGTTATCTTCGTGGGCACCGTGGGGTAAATCATTTTTTTGAATCCCCCATCCGTATATTTTATTTCTTCCACAACGTGGGGCGTTACTAGATTGCCGCCGTTCCCGAGAGAGGCGAGCGCGCGGGCGAGCCCCACCGGAGTAAGCGCTATGCCCTGCCCGAAGGCAGCGTTGGCATATTCAATCTCGCGCGGACTATTCAAAATTCCGGAAACCAGGCCCGAAGTTTCGTTGGGCAGGTCGATGCCGGTCTTCTCTTTGATGCCGTATCCCAGGAGATATTCCCGCATTTTTTGTTTGCCCAGTTTTTGTTCGACGAAGACCATACCGGTGTTGAGCGACTGGTTTAAGACATCCTGCATGGTCGTGCCAGGACCCCGCCCCTTCTTGTCAAAATTGAATATTTCTTTCTTCTCGACTTTTACCGAGCCGCTGTCGGTATAGGTGGTCTTGGCCGTTACCGCGCCGGTGTCCAGCGCCGCGGCCATGACCAGCGGCTTGACCACGGAGCCGAACTCGAACACGTTTTCCACCAGCGGATTGGAAAAGATCTGATTGTTTGCGGCAACGGAAAATTTATTAGGGTCAAAAGCGGGCAGGGCTGCCAGCGCGTAAATGGAACCGTCGCGCGGATCCATTATGATGCCGCCAACGAGATCCACCGAATATTTTTCTTTCACCTCCTCCAGTTTGCCTTGGAGTAAGCTCTGCACTTTGGGCTCGATGGTAGTCACTATATCCCCTTCTTTATCTTCTTCCCTGAAACTTTTTTGAATATTGGAAAATACTTCCGCGAAAAAGTTCACGTACGGTTCATTTGCGCCCCGGGACAACTCCCGGTCGTACTGCCGCTCCAAGCCGTAGCGCCCGCCGAGTTCGTCGCCCTTGTAACCCACGAAACCCAGGGTGTGCGCCGCCAGGTCGCCTCCGGGATAAGAACGCCACTTTTCTTTGAAAACGCTCAACCCGGGGATTTTTAGCGCGGAGACAGCATCCACGGTTTCGCGGGTTAAACGCTGGGCAACTTCTTCATAAGGGTCATTCTCTTTTGAGGCCTTCGACAAGAAATCTTCGCGGGACATCGGAATTATCGCGTTAACTTTTTTATAAACTTCGGCCGCATCGGTAATTTTCATGGGATTGATCGTAAGCTTGAAGCCGGATATCTGCGCGGCGGCGGAAATGAGTTCACCGTCCTTGCGCTGCCAGTAGACCGTGCCGCGCTCATAAACGTTCTGGGAGGGGGTAACATACTGGCGGTCCGCCTCTCCGGAATAATAATCGCCATGGACTACCTGCACCCAAAAAAGCCGGGTCACCACTGCCGCGGAAAACAATATCAGTAAAAAAGCGACCACCCTCGAGCGAAGCAAAAAACTAGATTTCATTGCGAGAAAGCTCGAGGCTTCCGAGAGCTTTCTCGCGCGGCGCGAAACTGGCGCGCGCTTCCTCAAAGCCCATAGAGCGTGAAAGTTCCATATCAATCGAGCCGGATACCGACAAATATTCGAGTTCCAGGTCACCAACTAGGGCAGACAAGGCCTGAGCCTCTTTTTCCAGATTTTTCCTTTCTACAATGTTCCAGACCATGAACCCCAAAAGAAGCGCATAGGTCAGGCAGAGCAGCCCGAGCGTGGAAAGCATGGCCCGGAGAACAGCCCGCGGCATATCAACATTATTGTTCATAATATTGACGTTTTGCATTCCCCTGTAAAGTTTTAAGCTCGCTTCTCTCATTGTTTTTGTTGTTTTTCTAAAATTCTTAATTTTGCGCTCCGGGACCGCGGATTTTCTTTTATTTCGGCCTCGCCGGGCGTTATCGGTTTTTTGTTAATAAGCACCGCCCCGCCCTCCGCCTTTTTTTCTTTATAAAAATTCTTCACTATCCTGTCCTCCAGACTGTGGAAAGATATAACCGCCATCCTGCCGCCCGGTTTCAACTTTTCGAACCCGGCCCAGAGGCCTGCCTTTAGCGCCCCGAGCTCGTCATTCACTGCGATGCGCAGAGCTTGGAAAGTTCGGGTAGCACAGTGCAATTTTTGTTTTTTATATGCCCTGCCTACTGCACCTTCTATTATTGCCACTAAATCAAACGTGGTCTTGATGTCCGCCTTCTCTCTCGCTTCCACGATTGCTTTAGCAATCTTGCGGCTTAGCTTTTCTTCACCGTAGCCGTAGATAATATCGGCCAAACTTTTCTCCTCCCAAGTATTGACGACATCATATGCCGTCAGGTCTTCCGGAGAGGGATTTTCCTTCATCGTCATGAGAAGCGGCTCACGTCGGATGAAAGAAAATCCCCGTTCGGAATTCTCCAGTTGGTCGGAACTCAAGCCTAAATCAAAAATAATTGCATTAACTTCATCTTTTACAACTTTATTTAAATCCCTGAAGTTCGCGTTGACGAAAGTTATATTGCAATTCAAATCTTTGAACTTACTTTGGGCTTTTTCAAAAACACTTTTGTCTTGGTCGAGGGCAATTATTTTTGTATTTGGAAATCTTTTACAAATCTCCATGCTATGCCCTCCGCCGCCAAATGTGCAATCTACAACCACTGCCTTCGGTCCTAAATTTAAACCCTCTATTGTTTCCTTTAAAAGAACTGGCAGGTGTTTGCTTGGCATTATCTTTTTACGAACCTGTTCCGAGCTTCTCCGCCAATTGCTCCGCTTCTTTGGCCACTTTATCTTTCTGTTCGCTCCATGCTTTTTCGTTCCAAATCTCAACCCTGTCTTTAACTCCGATAATCGCCGCTTTGTCCCGAAGCCGGATACCTGCTTGCAGAAATTCCGGAATGAGCATCCGTCCAATCGAATCGAGCTCCACCTCCGCCGCGCGTCCGAACATATATCGGTTGAAACTTCGCTGGTCGGCCTTGAGAAAAGACAGGTTGGAATCCGAGTCGGAAAGTTTCTTGCTCACTTTCGCCCACTCAGCAGTCGTGAAGATGAACAGGCATTGCCCCAGCCCCGGCGTAATAATGATTTTCTTCCCGAGTTCTTTCCGAAATTTCGCCGGCATAGAAACCCGGTTCTTTTCATCTATTGTGTGAATGTACTCGCCGATAAGCATGGTTTTTGATTAAAATACGTTTTCCACAGATTTCCCACTTTTTCCCACTTCATTAGCATTATAAACCAACCCCAAAACAAGGCAAACCCTCCCCTGTGGATAACTCCCTCCCCCCCCCCGCCGGAGCTTGCCAATTTATAACAAAGTGACATAATTAAAGCATGAGTACTGCCGAGCATATTCCGATCAGAAGAGAAGACGGACCGGAAACCCTTCCCGGTCCCGAGTTCGTCGCTCTGCCTGTAATTTCGCAAAGAACCAAAGAAAGAATTATCGGCATATTGGGCTTAAGCCCGAACGTAGATATACGAGAGATACTTACTACTTATAGAGATAAGTGGCAGACCCTTGCCCCTGCTTCAGGTGGAGTAAGTTGGACCAATCGAAGCAAAAACGACTGGGCTCCACCAAAAGAAAATTCCAAGCTCGTAAAACTCCTTATAGATCGTTTTGGCTTGCCTGGCGATGATAGCGAAAATAGCAATAGCTATGAAAACGACAATGCTCCACCAGCCAAGGCTGGCAGAGATTTTGAATTAGATACTACCGGAGAAACTCTAAAGCATTCAGAAGAAGAACCCGCTGTCACAAGCGATGTGGATTTTAAACTAGACAATAAATAAACTCACGAAAAAGCGCCCTCTCGGGCGTTTTTTGATTTGCTCGATTCTGCTTGACTTTATACTCAAAATGTGCTATACTGCCATTATAGGAGGTCGTGCATGGACGACTTAGAGATGCTAGACGAAGTGATACTGGTTGCTATTCTCAGCCCGAAGTCTGAGACCGGCAACCCCGATGAGCTTTCGAAGAAACTTTCCAAGCTCTTCGGCCAGCAGATTGACGTCGCGGGGCCCTGGAAACAATTCTCGTTCGTTCTCGTGATTGAGGGCGAGGAGACGGAAGTCCTCGGCAAGCTGCTGGCGGTCGGGCTCCACGGCAAAGTCACCTAGCTGTGTGGCCCTGCCCTCCTCCGGCGCACCCGCGCTGGAGGAGGGCACCTCCTCCAAAGTTCTTTTCTTATCAGGCGTGTTCACACCGCCTCACGTTGCCTCAACGATGCCTCACCGCTCTTGAGGCAATCGTTATTTATAGGCAAATTTTAATATAATTTAAAATCCCCCGTCAGTTTTTCTACCGCATCTTTCGGACCGTAAACGAGGACGCCCAAATATTCTATCTCCTCGAAATTTTTGGAGGCCGTGATTTCCACGACTTTTTTATCACTGGTGGTCTCTATCATCTCCCGGGTAAATTCATCCACCTCAAGTTTTTCTTCTTTAGCTTTTGAGAGAAGTTCTTTTAACTCTTTTCCTGAAGAAGCTGTTTTTATCATGATGGCATTTTTAATATTGAGTTTTATCCTCTTGTCGTCCTTGGTCGCAATAGTATCCCGCGTAAACAAGTCCCCTCTGCCCACACGCGCCCCGAAGGCGGCAGTGAGGTGGGCGACGGTATTGAGCTCCTGCCACGGCTCCATTTTTGCATCTTTCGCGAGCACGGCCACCGCCATCATGGTCTTTTTATTTTTCGCGGGGGCTCGCTGCCCTTCCGGCTTCATCAAAGGGAAGAGCTGGGTCTCGCGGAGCGGTTTGTCCGCCAAAAAAGTAAAGAGCCGCTCGCCGTAGGCGAAACCGAAGGCGGGAGGCATGCCGTGTTCCAGCATTTCCACAAATTCATCATCCGGCATCATCGCTTCTTCGTCTCCACCTTCAATCAACTTTTTCTGCACTTCAAATCTTTCCTCTTGGTCTATGGGGTCATTTAATTCCGAGAAGCCGTTGGTCATCTCGGCGCCGGTTAAAATAAGCTGGACACGCTCGGTCAGAAGAGGGTTTTCCGGTTTTGCTTTTGATAACGGAGAAACCAGTTTCGGCACATCGATGAGCCAGGCTGGCCCCACTATCTGCTTCCGGCAGTATTTCCAAAGCGAGTCTGTCAGACGTTCTTTGTTCGCACCTTCATACTTCACTCCGAGTTCGTCTAATTTTTTCATCATTTCTTTTTCCGTCGCAGAGAGCACATCTATGTCTATCATTTTTTTTACCGTATCAACATACGGAATTTTCTCCCACGGCTCTGATAGGTCTACCCTGTGGCCATGAGTTTCAAATTGCAAAGTGCCGAAGGTTGCCTCCGCCACTTCCTTAATCATTTTTTCCGTAAATTCCATGCCTTGCCGGTAATCCATATAGCCGGCATAGAATTCCATCCCCGTGAATTCCTGTGTATGCTCCGGGCTTGAGCCTTCATTCCGGTACACCCTGCCTATTTCAAATACTCTGGGAAAACCTGCGGCCAAGAGCCTTTTCTGCCACAGTTCCCCGACCGATATACGCATGAAAACATCCAAATCAAAATCATTGTGGTGAGTTTTAAAGGGACGTGCTTCCGCTCCGCCGGTGGTCACTTCTATGGTCGGAGTATCAACCTCCAAAAACCCTTCTTTTTTTAAGAAACTGCGTGTCGCATCCCAAAACCTGGCTTTTTTAATGAACAGGTCGTGCAATTCCGGATTCATCAGGATGTCGAGATAGCGCCTGCGGTACCGCTCTTCCACATCGACAAGCCCGTGCCATTTCTCCGGCAGCGGCCTTAAGCTTTTGGAAAGCATCCGCCAGTCGCGCGCTTCCAGAGTTTTTTCGCCGCGGTTGGTTTTGAAAAAAGTTCCGCGGAGTTCCACGAAATCGCCGATGTCGGTGACTTCGTTCCAGAAATTTAATTTTTCCTCGCCCAGAACATCTTTCTTCAAGAGCCCCTGGAAGGAACCCGTGCCGTCGTAGAGAGTTATGAAAATTATGGCGCCCTGCCCGCGAATGGACATTATTCTGCCGGCTACCCATTTTTCTTCTTTGGATTTTTCCAGAGCGTCAAAATTTGCCGCCGCTTCCCCGAGGCTGAGCTCCCTTTTGGAATCCGCCGGGTACGGGTTTACGCCGCTTTTTTTTAAAGCTTCCAGTTTTTTTATTCTCGTCTGCCTGATTTCGTCGAGAGAAGACATAAGAAAGACATTTGTGCCCTGAGCGGGGCTCGGGCTTAAGAGACGTTTATGATCTTGTAATTGACGGCACCCCTAGGAGTCTCGAAGGAAACGCTTTCCCCTTTCTTCTTACCGAAAAGCGCGCGGCCTATGGGAGAATGGTTGGAAATTTTGCCTTTGACCGTATCCGCCTCCTGTGAACCTACTATAACATATTTTTTTTCTTCTTTGGTGCCCACTTTTTGCACCACCACCGTAGAGCCGATTTCGATGATATCCCCGCCGCCGCCCTTGACTGTATGGGAAGACTCCAGAATCTCTTCTATCCTTTTGATACGCGTTTCGAGCTTGCCCTGCTCTTCGCGGGCCTGATGATATTCCGCATTTTCCGCAAGGTCGCCCAGGGACTTGGCATACGCCAAAATCTCAAGTATCTCCTTCCTCTTTGGCCCTTTAAGGTCCAAAAGTTCAGCCTGGAGCTCTTTTCTTTTCTCTGCGGTAATGTAATTGGCTGATTGGTTCATTGTTTGGGAATTTAGTTTTGGTAATTAAACGATGAAACCCCGTTTCGAGAAACGGGATTAAACATAAATTTACCCTTTTTACGGGCAAAAGTCAAAGCGAGTGAGACGATACCCGCGGCTACAAGCTCTTGCTTAAAATCTCTTTTATGGTAACCTATAGTTCATGGCTAAAACAGTTATCGAGGTCAGGAAAAATCCGAACGAGAATAATTCCAGCGTCCTGCGCCGCTTTTCGCGCCGCATTCAGGAGTCCGGCATAATACGTAGAGTCAAAAGCTCCCGCTACAACGAGAGAAAAGAATCCAAGCTCAAGGTCAAAAAAAGCGCGCTCAAGCGCATGCAGCGGCGCAAGGAAATAGAGAAACTCAAGAAGCTGGGCAAAATAGTGACTAAGACCAGGTAGCGTATGGAAAAAAAGTTTGCGAGAATGAAAAACGATATTTTGGGAAAAAACTATTCCCTGTCCATAGCGTACGTCACGCCCGCCAAATCCCGGGAACTAAACAAAAAATACAGGAAAAAAGACAAGGCAACCAATGTCCTTGCTTTTCCATTGCGCAAAGATATGGGCGAGCTGGTCCTCTGCCCCGGGGTGATAAAGAAGGAGGCGAAAAATTTCGGGCGAACCTTCGAGCAATTTTTGGGGTTCCTGGTTATCCACGGCATGCTTCATTTGAAAGGCGGCCAACATAGTAGTAAGATGGGGAGAGAGGAAGAAAAATATGATAAGAAATATTTCAGTCGGGATAGACGTAGGGTCATCCGTAATCCGCGTCGTGGTGGGAGAATTCCAAAAAGGAGAAACGAGTCCTAAGGTTTTGGGCGTGGGCGAAGCGCCCGCTTTCGGCATACGCCATGGTTACGTGGTAAATTCGGCGCAGGCCATAGCTTCGATCAAGAATGCGGTCAGCGCCGCGGAAAAATCCTCAGGAGTAAGGGTCAAACGCGCCTTCGTAGCGCTCTCGGGCGCCACGCTTCGGGGCGAGACCGGCGCGGGCTCGGCGATAATTTCCAAAGCCGACGGCGAAGTCACTGCGCTCGACATACAGAAAGCACTGGAAGACGCGGAGGAAAACCTCTCTTTGAACAACAAGAAAATAGTGCACACATACCCCGTGTCCTTCCGGCTGGATGGCAAGGAAGTGCAAGGCCGGCTGGAAGGCATGCGGGGCACCAAGCTCGAAATAAAAGCGCTTTTTGTCACGTATTCTTTGGTGCATCTGGAAGACCTCCTGGGAGCCTTGGCCGAAGCAGGCGTGGAAACCATTGACATAATAGCTTCTCCGGTAGCCGCGGAGGGTTTGTGCCTTTCCGAAAAACAAAAAATAGTGGGCGTGGCCCTGGTAGATATAGGCGCGGAGAAGTCCTCTGTGTCTGTTTTTGAGAACGGCTTCCTGGTATCCGTGCACACTTTTTCCATCGGTTCCACGGATATCACGAACGATATCGCCTTGGGCCTAAAAATTCCGCTTGAACTCGCCGAAAGCTTGAAGCTGGGAACATCGGACGAAGAAATTCCAAAAAAGAAACTTGAGGAAATAATCGAGGCGCGGCTGTGCGACATTTTTGAATCAATCGATAATCATTTTAAGAAGATAAAACGTTCCGAGCTTCTGCCCGCGGGAGTGGTCTTCATCGGCGGCGGCTCGGGCACACCCGGACTTTTGGAATTATCGAAATCCATGCTCAAACTGCCCTCTTCGGTCGGCACGACCGAAGTCTTCAGCAATACCAAGACCAAGCTCCGCCAGTCGGTTTGGTTCCCGGCACTCGGCCTTCTTTCCGTGGGCAAAGCAGGCGGAACCTTTTCTACGGGTACCCTGCCCAGAATGCTACGCGACCTCCGCAACAGCCTGAAGTCGGGCCTGAAACAGCTCATGCCTTAAGATTTTCTTGGCTTTACTTTTTCCTGCTTTCTGTTAGTGTAGTATTTATATAAGTTAACTATCAAGTCGCAAGAAAAATTATGCCAAAAGTAAACCAAGCCATCGAGAGTTTTGCCCGCATTATGGTCGTCGGTATCGGCGGATCCGGAAAAAACGCTGTAAATCATATGATAAATGAGAAGGTCAGGGGTGTGACCTTCATAGCCATGAACACGGACACGCAGGACCTGCATCACTCGCTCGCGGAGAAAAAGATACATATCGGTAAAAATCTCACCAAAGGCCTGGGCGCCGGCATGGATCCGGATATCGGCAAAAAGGCTGCGGAAGAAACCAAGTCCGAGATACAGGACGTGGTCAAAGGCGCGGATATGATATTCCTTGCCTGCGGTATGGGCGGCGGCACGGGCACGGGCGCAGCGCCTATCGTGGCGCGCGCTGCGCGGGAACAAGGCATACTCACGGTTGCAGTAGTCACCAAGCCGTTCTTCTTCGAAGGCAGTCAGCGTATGAAAATCGCCGAGAAAGGCATCGAGGAGCTCGCGAAGGAAGTCGACGCCATTATAATCATCCCAAATGACAAACTGCTTCAGCTCGCGGAAAAAAACATAAACTTTAAAGATGCTTTCCGGAAATGCGACGATGTATTGAGGCAGGCGGTGGAAGGCATCGCCGACCTCATAACCACTCCGGGTGTCATCAATGTGGACTTTGCGGACATCAAGGCCGTGATGGCCAATGCCGGTTCGGCTTTGATGGGCATCGGAAGCGCCTCCGGCGAGAAACGCGCGGAGAAAGCGGCGCTTGCGGCCATCAACTCCCCGCTCCTCGAAGTTTCCATCCACGGGGCCAAGGGCGTGCTGTTTGCCATTTCCGGCGGCGAGGACGAACTCACTATCAGCGAAATACAGGAAGCCGCGAAAATCATCACGGAATCAATCGACAAAGACGCCAAGGTCATCTTTGGAACCATCCATGACCCCAAGCTTAAAAAGGGCGAAATCAAGGTCACCGTCATCGCCACGAGCTTCCCTACGGACATGCCAAGAAAAAGCCTGTTTGGCTTAGGCACGGGCACACCCTTAAAAGAAGACAACGCTACTGCCGCAAAAAAGGAAATACATAACACGATACTCGGGTCTGCCGGCGCGAATGATTTTGTAAAGAAGTCCGATAAAAAAGAACAAAAGGAAGAAGTAATCATAGAAGATGAGGATAGTGACTGGAGCGCCGTACCGGCATTTCTCCGACGCAATAAGAAATAGCATTAAGGCGCGCGTGATGATTTTAGAGACTTGCGGAGGCCGACGGGCTGAGCATGAACAAAAATTCTGCAGAATTTTATGTGTGCTCTAAAATTATTATGCGCGCCTTTGTATGTTATAATTGAAAAATGACTTACGATTTGATAATTATCGGCGGAGGGCCGGGAGGCACCGCAGCCGCCGTGTACGCCGCCCGGAAGCGCATGAAGGCGCTTTTTATTACTGCCGAGTGGGGCGGACAAAGCGTGGTTTCCGAGCAAATTTTTAACTGGATAGGCACCGTTTCCCTTTCCGGAAACGAACTGGCGGAAAATTTCAAAAAGCACGTCATGGCCAATGTGGGCGACAGTTTGGAGGTAAAGGAAGGGGAAAAAGTGAAATCGGTAGCCAAAAAGGGCGACATTTTTTCTGTAACCACGGAAACCGGAAAGGAATTTGAGGCTAAAACTATTTTAATAACCACCGGCAGCCTGCGCAGAAAGCTCACCGCGAAAGGCGCGGACCGGCTCGAGAATAAGGGCCTCACCTATTGCGCTTCCTGCGACGGTCCGCTCTTTGCGGATATGGACGTGGCCGTGGTGGGCGGCGGCAACGCCGGCTTTGAAACGGCCGCTCAGCTTCTGGCTTACTGCAAATCCGTTACGCTCCTCATACGCGGCGAGAACTTTAAGGCGGACGAGGTGACCGTGGAAAAAGTTTTGAAGAATCCCAAAATGAGCGTGCTCAAGAACACGGATATCCTCGAAGTCACCGGCGATAAATTTGTGGATGGGCTCGTATATAAAGATAAGGTGAGCGGTAAAACAAAAGAATTGAAAGTCGCGGGCATATTTGTGGAAGTCGGCCAGTTGCCGAACACCGACCTCGTAAAAGGCCTCGTGCCGCTCGACGAAATCGGGCGGATAAAAATCAACGCCTGGGACCAGAAGACTGAAATACCGGGCATCTGGGCTGCGGGCGACGCGACCAATGTTCTGTATCACCAGAACAACATCGCCGCCGGCGACGCCGTCCGCGCGCTGGAAGATATATATCTCCACTTGAACGCAAAGTAAAATAGCGTAATATAACAGAGCACCTTACGGAGGCGTGGCTATGAAATATGAACTGCTTCATATTTCATCTGGTTTTTGCAAAAGCAAAAAATGCCTGCTATGCTTTAGCATCAGGCATAGGGAGTGTCCGAAGGACACGAAGCCATGCCGACGAGCGGAGCGAGGAGGCGTGGCTGAGTGGTTGAAGGCACCGGTTTCGAAAACCGGCATTGGTGCAAACCAATCGTGAGTTCAAATCTCACCGCCTCCGCAAATTGATAAATGCTACAGCTGTTCTGCGCGGGGCAGATGGTGCAACTGCCAAATGTTTTGGAGTATAAAAATAACGATAGCAAGGGAACTTAAAGTGTTGACGAGCAGAAGAATCTTTCCTGCTGCCGTCGCCGGCAGAAAAAGCGGGTTAAAAACAAATACCATGGTGCTATGAAAAAGCAGGCTCAACATATCGGGTGCGACCGTAGGGAAACTCGTCGGCTCAAATAGTATAAGATACCAATACTCAAAAGCGAAAAAAGCAATAAACTCTAAAATGATAAGAAACAGGAACATAAGCATAGATAAACGGCTATTCACTTTTTCAATAGCTTGAATGGCGACATACATATTGGCTATCGTTCCAATAATGGTAAACGAGATAATAATCGTCTCTTCTTCCGTGCCAGTCAATGGCAGAAATTGCAATAAGACACCCTCTAATATAAGCAAGCCGACAATTCCGAAAAACAAGTGAAAAACTTCAAACCTTTTAACTTTATACATATGCTGACATTCTAGACTGAAGCGTTAAAAATGCAAGCAGAGCGACCAGTGCGACCGCGGCGGCAAAAGCAAACGCGTAGGCGGGATTTAAGACCCAGAGCGCTCCGGCGATGACTGATGCCAAGAGATAAATGAGGCCGTTTGCAAAGTTGTAAAAGCCCACCGCCGTCGCTCTTCTCTCCGGCTCCATGTCCGCGATAAACGCTTTGCCCTGCGCTTCGTCAATAGTATAAAAAATCCCGAAAACTATAAATAGGATTATTATCTCCCCTTTCGTTTGGGCGAAAATAAATCCGAGCGTCATCGCGATGTAAAGAATGTAGCCGGAAACAACTATGAGCTTCCGTCCGACCCTGTCCCCCAGCTTGCCGATGGGCACGGAGAAAACTACGAAGGAGATATTGAAAAGCGCGTAGAGGAGTACCACATCGGCCATCGCGAAGCCCGCTTGGTACGCTCGGAGCAGTAAAAACCCGAAGCTGAAATATGCCAGAGAAAAAATTCCCGCCGGTATGAGAAAAATTTTAAAGCTTTTGGAAAGCGTGCGCCAGGCTTTAAAAATATTTTCCCGCTCGTGAGGGGTGCCCGGGCGGTCCTTCATCCTAGAGAGAACCACGACCGCAAGCGCCGCGGTAAGCACCGCGAAAATAAAAAGTATCCTGAAAGTGCTCATATTCTCTCCGAAGGCGCGTAGCAGAAAATAAGCCACCAGAGGCCCGAGTATTGCCCCCGCTTTGTCGAGCGCCTTGTGGAGGGCAAAGGCGTAGCCCCTATTACTGCTCTCCGCTACGGACGAGAGCCAGGCATCCCTGGGCGGCCCGCGGAAACTCTTGCCCAAACGTTCGATGACCCGAAAAGATGCGAGGGAGAGGGTCGAGGCCGGCAGAAGTAGCATCAGTTTCGCCAGAGTGGAGAATCCATAGCCCGAGATTGAGAGCGGTTTCCGCTTTCCGGACCGGTCCGAGAGCCAGCCGGAAACATAATCAAGCGAAGAAGCCGACAGGTCGGAGATGCCTTCCACCACGCCCAAAAGCGACGCCGGCGCGCCGACTATGACGGTAAAGAAAACGGAGAAGACCGAGAAAATGCTCTCGGAGGAGAGGTCGGTTAAAAAACTTACTGCGCCGAGTTTGAGCACGTCCGGATGCACGTTGAGAAATCTTTTTGGAGAGTTTTCTTGAGGTTCCATGAGTGACCTATTGTATTACGAATTGGAATCTTATTGCTGGCAGTATAAGAGATATTAAGGCTTTAATTATCCCTATTTAGCATTTTTAATTATTGATTTAAATTCAGATTTGTTTTTATAAAAAGCGAAAATTGCCCAATCGTCTATTTCTTCTTTTCCTACGGTTTTTGCTTTGATTAATTTTTTTAAGTATTTATAAAATACTGTATGTTTATCCAATAAGGCAGCTTTACACATATCAAAATCATCTCTGGTTAAACTCCAATCTTCTAGCTCTAAAACCTTTTCAATATCTTGCAATTTCTTACCTTGTTTTTTTAATCCAGTACAATAATTAATGACTATATATTTCTTTTCAGAAGCATTTATTTTGGGGTTTGAAATAAAATTGTATATGGGTCTTAATAAATGATATTGTTCATGTTTTACTAAATAATGCAATGGGTTAATTAGTAAGAAGTTTTTCTTTTTAATTTCTTCAGAAAAATTAAGCTGAGCTTCTTGAATAATGTAAGTTCCAATGAAATATAATAATAAAAGCGAATCATTTAAGTATTTGTCTGCTATTATAATGTCCTTATTTAGTTCGCTTTTTTTGTCTCCATACTTTTTGATATACTCCTTATCCATTCTTCCTTCATTGTGAACTATAAGATTTCTTATTTTTATCAACTTTTTTAGATCTTCTAAATTTTTATTGATTGGGTCTAAATTAAGAGCCATATCTTTTCTTAAAACTTTCAGTTTTCGATCTAACCCCTGTTCAATTAACAGAGTTTCTATTTCTCTATCAATTAAAAACTTCTGAGCTTCTTCCACATTTTCTATATTTTCCAACTCTTCAAACCTGATTGATTGATTTTCTAGAGATAATTTTTTTGGGTATTTTTTATAATAAAAACTAAACAATTTTGAAAGTAGAATATCTATAGTTGAAACCATTGATACTATAGTATTTTTTGAAAATAAATGTGCTTGTAATGGTTGTGTTTTTATGACATTCTCAAATACTTGAGAGGCATTGCGTAATTCACTTTTTGAAAATTTAAGTTTTATTTTGTCCTTGGTGTGTTTTTTATTTTCCTTAGCTTTATTCTTCAATATATCTAAAAACGGTTTAAGATTTCTACTATCATATTTTTGGGCCTGTTTCCCAATTTCCTTAATTGATATTTCGTGAAGAAAAATATTATTCTCAAAGATATTCTGTATGTGCCTGAAAGAATCTATGTTCGTGTTTACTTCTCCCTTTTTTAACTTCTTTGGCTGTTTTATTTTTGATATTTTTTTAACCATTCTGTTTTTTAGTTAAAGTCATTATTTACATAATAATAACACTATTTTATGAGTCCGCAAGGACTGTCCTTGCGAGTCCTGGCTTATGTGGTCACAAGTTACTAAATTTTTAAAATCACTACCGGGAATCTTTCCCTACGGGAACAGTATACCTTTTTAAATTTATTCAAAATAAATTTTTCATAAATACTAAAAAGCTTTTCGCTTCCCGGACGCAAGTAAAGCAGTTTACTTGCTTAGGGTCACCGCACAAAAAAGGCGCTCTTGTGAGCGCTCAGTTTTGTAGCGGTGACCCTACCGGGAATCGAACCCGGATTACCGGCTTGAAAAGCCGATGTCCTAACCGTTAGACGATAGGGCCGTACTTATTAAATGCCAAAACATAATAGCATTTTTAGGTTTATTTGCAAAAAAAAATTA
>Ga0075887_101_pt2 | contig 40238 bp, 43 predicted proteins | sample RifGroA1_FD_68310 | JGI IMG/M metagenome (GOLD analysis project Ga0075887, IMG submission 68310) | Parcubacteria bacterium GW2011_GWA1_47_10
TGACTTTCGATTGAAGTAATGCTTCTATCAGGGCAACATAAGAACGCGTCGGGATAAGAGCTTCCCCTCCCAGAGTATTGCCGTTCGGAAGCTTGGTTAAAAACTGCTCCGGAAGCTCCAGGGCCTTTTTTATAACTAAACTGATACCATTGGCGTGCAGTCCGGATGAAGCGACTCCGACTATGTGGTCGCCAGCACGTAAATCTTGGCCAGTAATTAGGTTCTCTTTTGGGGCTACGATGCCGGTAACCGAGCCGCTCAAACTTGCGATACCTTGCACCGGCGGCTTGGGATTTATCAGATAGGTTACGCTGGCAGATTCCCCCGCCGGCAAGGCCATGCCCACCTCCTCACATATTTTCAAAAAGCCGTTGGCGAAATCTTTCGCCCTTTTTTCATCCGCGTACCACTCACTGCCGCTTGCCTCAAGCTGGTCCGTGAAAACTACTGGCATGGCACCCTGGGCTATGACATCGTTTACTACTATAAGCGCCGTATCTATGGCGATAGAATCGTAATAGGATTTTCCGGTCTTTTGATACATCCATTCTGCTATCCAATTTTTATTTCCCAAATCCTCCTGCGTCTGGCACCATATATGCGGTTCTGCGCCGCGATACTCAAAAACCGCACCGTGCGCGTGAGTCGCGTCTTCGTTTATGTAAACGCCTCTTTTGTTGGGGAATTTTAACGTTTTCTTTCCGGCTTCGATCATTGCCATTTTAAATGGCTCCATAACGGTATAATCAACGCCCGCTTTAGCATACTCGCTTTTTTTATCTGACATTTTTATTTCCCCAAATATTTTTTATAGCCCACTTCGGAAAGCTTCTCGCCCTTGGTTTCCTGCTCCTTGCTCATATTCTTTTTGTAATCTTTCAATTTTTCTTCAAGGGTCTTATCTTCCACGGCAAGTATCTGGATAGCCAGAAGCCCGGCGTTCTTGCCTGCATTTATGCCCACGGTGGCAACGGGAATGCCCGGAGGCATTTGGACTGTCGAAAGAAGCGAATCCAGGCCGTCGAGCGATTTGGCCTTGACCGGCAGCCCTACGACCGGGAGAGTCGTGTGCGCCGCGATGACTCCGGCCAAGTGTGCTGCGCCACCCGCGCCCGCAATGAGCACTTTCATCCCCCGGCCGCGGGCTTCGGATGAATACTTTTGCGCTCTCTCCGGGGCCCTATGAGCCGAACCCACGGTCATATCGTATGCCACGCCGAATTCCTCCAGTATCTTTGCCGCCTCTGCGAATACTTCCAAATCGGAATCGGAACCCATTATTATGCCTACTTTTGGATCGTTCATAGTGCTATTTTATCATTTCCAACGCCTTTTTGCCAATGTCTTTCCGGTACTGCATACCCTCGAAAGAAATTTTTTCCAACGCCTTATAGGCTTTTGTCAGAGCTTCTTCCAGGGTAAAGCCTACGGCGGAAATGCCCAATACCCGTCCGCCGTTGGTGACTAGGTCACTGCCCTCCATCCTCGTGCCTGCGTGGAACACTATGATGTCAGCCATCGCTTCGGCCTCTTCCACTCCGGAGATAATTTTTCCTTTCTCGTAATCACCCGGATAGCCCCCCGAAGCCAGTACTATATTCGCGGCAAAAACTTTTTCCCATTTGATTTCCATTTTATCCAATTTGCCGTCAATGCAAGCATTAAAAATATCCAAAATATCCGTATCCAGAAGCCGCATATAGACCTGGGTTTCCGGGTCGCCAAAACGGGCGTTGAATTCGAGTATGTGCGGGCCATTCTTGGTAAGCATGAGCCCCGGGTAAATTAGGCCGGCAAAAGGAACGCCTTCTTGGGACATGCCCGAAATTACCGGAGCAACTATGCTGGCCTCTATCTCTTTCATCTGCGCCTCGGATACAAAGGGCAGCGGGGCAATCGTGCCCATGCCGCCGGTGTTCGGCCCCAGGTCGTTGTCGTTTATTTTTTTATGGTCCTGCGAAGGCGGCAGCATAATATAATTTTTACCGTCGGCAAACGCGTGGATGGAAATTTCGGGACCCGCCAAAAATTTCTCGATGACCACCTGCTCTCCCGCTGCGCCGAAAATTTTCTTTACAAAAATATCGTCGAGGGCCTGGTATGCCTCTTCCCGGGTTTCGCAGATGACCACGCCCTTGCCGAGCGCCAGGCCGCTGGCCTTAATGACTACGGGCAACATCTCTCCCTCAGTGTACTTTTTAGCTTGTGCCAAGTCGTTAAATATCTCGAATTTGGCCGTAGGCAGATTGTGGCGCGCCATGAAGTTTTTGGAGAAGGCCTTGGACCACTCGAGCTTTGCCGCCGCTTTCGTAGGTCCCCAGATGCGGAGGCCGGCTTTTTGGAATTCGTCCACGATGCCCAAAGCCAACGTATTATCCGGCAGGGCGAGCGTCAAGCCTATTTGTTCTTTCCGAGCGAACTCTAAAAGCGCCGGAATATCCGTCGCCTTGATGTCCAAGTTGGTGCCAATTTTTGCAGTGCCGGCATTGCCGGGCGCGAAAAAAATGTCGCCCGCGCGGAGTGACTGCTTGATCTTCCAGCCTATCGCATGTTCTCTGCCCCCGCTCCCGATTATTAAAATTTTCAGTTTGTTATCGTCCATTTTTGGTTAACTTCTCCAAAACTTCAACATATAATTCGTTTTCCTTTTTCTTTAACCTCGTGTAAAGGGATTCGACATCGTCTCCTGCCTCGATTTTTTCGAATGTCCGGCCCAGAACCGGACCGAAATCAAACTCAGGCGTGAGAAAATGTATCGAGGAGCCGGCAAAGGTGGATTTTTGGTTCAGGAAATTTTGAATCGCCTTATTTGTCAGCATGCCCTTGTTCCAGAGTGCGTCCGTGCCGTCGGGATTCTTTACAACGTCATTTTTTGCGTCGGGAATCAGGCCGGGGTGGAGATTGAGAATTTTATCAGGATAAGCGAGAATTACCTCATCCAGAATTATCTGTTTCCATCCCGCAAGGCAAACATAGTCTAGATTTAATTTTTGCAAAAGCGGTAATAGATCCTCTTTTGCCGGGCAGATCTCAATGTTTAAATTATGTTTTCGTGCGCGCAGGAGCCCCGGCGCATCGGCCTTATCAGAAATGACTGCGCAGATTTCGGCGTTGATTCTGCCGTTGTCTACCCCGTCTATTATCGCCTGCAGATTGGTGCCCATGCCGGCATTGGATATAAGTACCGCTATTTTTAGTCTGGTTTCGTTATTCTTTGGGGACATTGTGATTGACTTCTTTTGCCCTCTCTTTTAAATCAATCGGATATTCACCGGTAAAAAACGAAGTGCACAAACGTCCTTCCGGCAGGCCGATGGACTTTATAAGTCCGGGGAGCGACAAATAGTGGAGAGACGTAGCACCCAGGAATTTTCGGACTTCCTCGACAGTCTTACTGGAAGCAATCAGTTTTTTTTGCTTCGGTGTGTCCATGCCGTAGAAATCCGGGAAGCGTACCGGCGGCGAAGAAACCAGAAAGTGCACTTCTTTCGCGCCGGCTAGAAATAGCCGCTTCACGAGTTTTTTGCTCGTGGTGCCGCGGACGATGGAGTCGTCGATAACGGCAATGCTTTTGCCCTTAAGCATTTTTTGGAGCGGGATGAGTTTAAGAGCGACGCTGTGCGCCCGGGATTTTTGGTCCGGTTCTATGAAAGTGCGGTGTACATAACGGTTTTTAATCAGCGCCATCTCCATCGGGATTCCCGAAGCTTCGGAATAACCTATGGCCACCGGTATAGCCGTGTCCGGCACGGGTACAATCGTGTCTACTTTGAGGGGGCACTCCCGGGCGAGCTCTTTACCCGAGTTTTTTCTGACCTCATAAATTAATTTACCGCCCAGCACGCTGTCTGGCCTGGAAAAATAAACATATTCCCAAATGTCATGTTTGGGAGTGGACTTGGCGAGTTTTACGCTCTTGAGCCCTTTCCCGTTTATGACCACCAGTTCACCGGGGTTTATTTCCCGGATGAATCTGGCGCCGATAGTTTCGAGCGCGCAGGTCTCCGAAGCGATCACATAACCTTTGCCTTTTTTCCCTAAAACCAGCGGCCGCATGCCATACTCGTCTCGCACTGCGACCAGATTTTGCTTATCCATCATTACCAGCGAAAACGCTCCGGTGATGAGAGGAAAAACTTTTTTTACAGCTTCTTCTATTTTTTTGCCTTTCTTCAGGTAAAAATCCACCGCGTCGGTTATAAGCTCCGAATCCATCCTATTTTTTTTCAGGACTTTGTGTCCTTTTAGGAATTCTTCCAGAGCTTTAACTGACGGCAGATTGCCGTTGTGTGCCAGAGCGAAAGTGTGTTCCGGATTAAGTACCGGCTGGGCATGGTCGAGGGCGCCGCCGCCGGAAGTGGAATATCTGTTGTGACCGATGCCGATATGCCCTTTCAGGTTCTTTATGTCTTTTTCCTTGTATATCTGCGCCACGAGCCCTGCGCCTTTATGGGAATGAAGTTTTTTACCGTTACTGGTCGTGATGCCGGAGGCCTCCTGTCCGCGGTGCTGGAGGGCAAACAGCGCAAAGAATGCAAGCTTCGAAACCGGCAAGCCTGTCCCGTATATTCCAACGATTCCGCATTTTTCTTTTAATTCGCTCATTTGAAATATTTAATCGCGTTTTTAAAAATTTGAAGTCCTGCCCCTTCCTTAGGGCCTTTTTTATTTATATACCACAGCGGGCTCTGGCGGGCGAACATGGCGCGTTCCGGATGAGGCATGAGCCCGAGTACTCTTCCATTATATGCTAAAACCCCCGCAATGTCATAATCCGACCCGTTCGGATTTTTTTCCAGATTCTGAAACTCGCAAATATCGCCATTGGTATAAACAAACGCAACCTGCCCACTAGCACGCATCTTTTTATATTCCGCAGCGCTTATAACATAACGCCCCTCGCCGTGGGCTATGGGCACGGAAAGTTTCTTGATACCGGAAAGCCACGGGCTCTTGCCTGTGGCCTTTAGGTCTACCCAGCGGTCTATGTACCGCCCGCGCTTGTTCCAGGCGAGTCCGCCGGGAAGTATCCCCAGATTGGTAGCTATCTGAAAGCCGTTACAGATGCCTATCGTGAGCGTGTCGCGCGACAAGAACTCCTTCAATTCCTTCATCAGGTGATTTTTGAATTTGTTGGCATAAGCCTTGCCGCTACCAGTATCGTCACCGTAGGCGAACCCGCCCGGGAAAACCAGGATGTCGTATTTTTGTAGCATTTTCGGACTGGCTATCAAATCATTTATATGCACTATGTTGGCATCCCCGCCCGCCCAATCAAAAGCGAATTTGGTCTCCTCTTCGCAGTTGAGCCCATAGCCAGACATTATTATGATTTTCGGTTTCTTTTTCATTTTTTTTTAATATACCTCCTGCTGGTAACACTTTTCGCAATACACTATTTCCGGCCGGTCGGGAGCGTATGGAGTTTTAAATTCTACCACACATTTTTCCGTGTTGTGAAAATGGCCGGTTTTGCCGCACATACAGCCTCTATTCCACAGTTTCAGAGGATTTCTCTTGTTTATACGCTGATAATGGCGGCAATTCGGACATAGGCGGGGCAACGGCAAGTTCATTCTTTTATAAAACTTAAACTCTTCAGGTACAATTTTAAACGCTTCGGTGCACTGTTCTTTGCAAAGACCCGCGTGCTCGCAGGCGATAACTTTATTGACTATTTCTTCGGTGGTGTTCTTGATATTGTCCGGAATATCTTCTGTCTTTATTTCAATTTTATAATTCCTAACCTCTCCGTCTTCCCAGGAAAACCCTTGGCCCAAAGCTTCTTCTTTGGTTAAAGGAAAATATTCCTGGGCTATGGTTTCATTATAAGCAAAAGGTGAAAGCTCTGACGGAAAAAACTCTCCGTATTTATAAGTTCTTCCTTTTTTATCCGAGTAAGGTACTTCCTCCATCTGTTTTTTTATTTTCGGCAGAAGTTTCTCATATTCATCCTTCGTATATTGCTTGTTCAGGATGCAATATTGTTTGTTGCGTAGTCCCTCGCAACCGAAAACATCAGAACATTCCTGGCATTCTTCATTATATTGCGCATCTCGATTGTGCATATTTCTATAACTAAAGGCCGTGTTGGACCCGCTGAAACCGTGAGCTATCTCATAAAGTAGCTCGGCACCGTATCCCTGAAAAGAACAGTCGTAGCAATCGGTTGATTTATTTCTGCAGAAAAATAAATACTTAGAATCTTCAGCTTGGCGCGAAGAAAAAGAATAGTGCGCATTTCTGGCCTCTTGTAAGTCGTCTCCGTCCGAATTAACTGATTTGTAAATGCGGGCATATCTATGGGGCAAAGTTAATTCCAAAGCCCGCAATTTTTTGAGATTTTCCAAATGCTGTGCGTAGCTTCCTTGATTGTTTTTTATAAATTCCTCATATTCCTTCTTAGTATGCGGTTGGTTCCAAATATAATATTGTCTGTTGACCAATCCGACACAGCCGAAGCAGTTTGTGCAATTTCGGCAGTCTATAAGGTAAGAGCTTTCTATACAATCTTGAGAATACCGGGTGAAAAATAATTTATTACTTCTTGCGCATTCGAAATTCTCATAACAAAACTCCACTTTTTCCGAAAAAGCAATATCCATAGAATCTCGAGATTCTATTACTTGGTTACCAAAATAAATTCTTTCATTGTTCCATCCTCCAAATAACAGGTAACACTCTTTGTAATCCAAGCCATAATTGCAATAATCGCTTAAAATAAAATTGTCCCGATAAAGATTTACCCTGGGTACAACTTCCTGTAGTTTTCTCCATTGCGAAAAGAATGGTTGAGAAAAATCATATTCACGGCCGTAACTTAGTGGATTCCACTTATCCCCCAACCAGCAATCCCGGCAATAAACCACATAAGGAGAATTTTTATTATATAAGTTTAAGACCTCCTTCTTGCATAGCCCGCACGTGCTCCGGTAAAATACGCGGTTGTTCCTCACCGCCAATCGCCTCTGGAACCGGCATTCCGGACAAAAGGTCGGTGGCGGAACCTGCATCTTTTCGTAAAACCCGAAATCATCCGGCTCAATTACGAAGTCCGTTTTACAATTTTGGCAAATTTTATTCTCGCTCTTCATGGGTTTTTAGTCTATGTTCTAATTCTTCCAAGGATACGTGTTTAGCCGCGATTTTTATCGTTGCCTCTGTAGCTTTTTTAACAAAACCATCCCGCGGATTTCCCTCACCGTTCCTTTGTAAAGACCTGAACTCGTTATCAACTTCCCGAAAGACTTCTTTTGCTTCGGGGAGCAGGCTAGTTATATTATCCTTCACGCGTTTAATCAAGATAGTTATTGCAAAATTATGTTTCGGGGGATTGTTACCTATCGCATCATCCCACATTTTTCCGTAAAACTCAGAAAAGAAGGATTGTTTTGCTTCACGCATCAACCTTATTTTATCATCCAAGGGGTTTGTTACTGATTCCTGCATATATTATCTCATGGCATTAGAAAAACCATGATAAATTTTATGCAACTTTTTCACGCTTGTTTTTATGGCTTTTTTGCCGTCCAAAATTATGAATTTACCGCTAGCGGTCACCTTACCTAGGCGGGCATGCGGAATATTTTTCATTATTTTTTGAAACGCTTTGGCATTTTTAGGATTTACGGAAACCACTACCCTGCCCTGGCTTTCGGAGAACAGTTTGGCGGCCGCGGTCCTGGCTCTGCCCGGAATATCTTTAACGGAAATCCGGGCTCCGAGCAGGCCTCCGAGCGCTGCTTTTGCGAGCGCTACTGCGAGCCCCCCCGAAGTCACTGACATGGATGATGCTACCAGTTCTTTTTTTATAGCCTGTTCCAGTGCCCGATAAGTTTTTATATTTTTCTCCAGATTTACTTTTGGCACGTTTGCACCCGTAAAGCCGCGTATCTTGTAATACTCACTGCCGCCCAGCTCGTCGTGCGTTTCTCCCAACAGGTAGACAGAATCTCCTGCTTTTTTGAACTCCGGCGAAACAGCTTTTTCATAATTCTCCATTACGCCTATGGCGGAGATGAGAAGGGTCGGAGGGATGGATATCTTGACCGAATCGCCTTTTGCATCGTAGCCCTTAAAGTCGTTCCACATACTGTCCTTGCCGGAAATGAATGGCGTACCATAGCCCACCGCGTAATCGTAACAGGCCCGGACGGCATCCAGGAGCTCCCCCAGCCGGATCGGGTCGTCCGAAGAGCACCAGCAGAAATTATCCAAAATAGCCATGTGTTCGAGTGAACCGCCTGCGGCAACCGCGTTTCGGATGGCCGTATCAATAGCCGCTCCCGCCATGTGATAGGTGCTGATATCGCCATAAGACGGATAAGTGCTCGAAGAGAGCACTGCCGCTTTTTTGGAGTCGAGAACGGGACAGAAAACTTGCGCGTCGGTATTTACCCTGCCGCGTCCGGAGAGCGGCTTTAAGACAGAGGAGCCTCCGACCTCGTGGTCGTATTGTTCCGAGACAAAAGCAAAGCTCCCGATGTTTTTCTGCCCGAGTAGTTTTTCAAGGTCATTAGTAAAAGATACGGATCTTATCTCTGCCTCGCCGGGTTCCGTGTGTTTAACGTAGGTTTCCGCGGTCTCTAGGAGCTGTTGGGGCAAGCCCTCGTGCAAAAAATTCATATCAATATCCATGATCTTTTTGCCCAAGAATTTGACTTTGCAGCTGCCGGAATCCGTAAACTTGCCGATGACCGTAGCCTCCACACCGCGGGAGCCCATTAATTTTTTGAACGCAGGCCATTTCGCTTTAGGCACCGAGAGGGTCATACGTTCTTGCGACTCGGATATCCAGATTTCCCACGGGCGGAGACCCGGATATTTGAGGGGTACTTTTTCCAGGTTCACTTCTGCCCCGCCGGACTCCTTGGCCATTTCCGCCACGGAACAGGAAAGTCCGCCGGCGCCGTTGTCGGTGATACTATTGTATAAAGCGAGATCCCGCGCTTCTTTGACGATTACATCACTTAATTTTTTCTGTGTTACCGGGTCGCCGATCTGTACCGCTGCCGCAGGCGATTTGGAATCCAGGGCTACGGAAGAAAAAGTCGCGCCGTGGATGCCGTCAAGCCCCACTCGCCCGCCGATCATCACTATGTAATCGCCGACTCCCGCTTTTTTGATGTGGGATAAACGGTCCGCAGATTTTCGCGGAATGAGGCCGACAGTGCCTGCAAAGACTAAAGGTTTTCCCCGGTAGCGGTCGTCAAATTTTAGGAATCCGGAAAGGGTGGGAATGCCGGAGCAGTTGCCGCCGACATTTATGCCCTTGATGACGCCTTCCATGATGCGTTTCGGCGGCAACATCTCCTGCTTTCGCGTCGGGTCGCGGTAATACTTGGTTTTATCTTCGGGATAACCGAGGCAGAAGCCGTAAACGTTGGCAACGGGCTTAGCGCCCAAGCCGAAACCGACCGTATCGCGATTAACGCCGACGATGCCGGTAATGGCCCCTCCGAACGGATCCAGAGCCGAAGGACTGTTGTGTGTCTCTACTTTGTGGGTTATAAGGTAATCATTATTAAAAGCGATGCCTCCGGAATTGTCGGAAAAAACCGAAACACAAAAGTCTTTCTTGCCCAGTTTTTTTCTAATCAGATTGGTCGCCCCCTTGATATAGGTCCTGTAGAGCCCGAGGGTTTTGTCATCGATGGGATTGGCGAAGATTGTATGTTTGCAATGCTCGGACCAGGTCTGCGCCAGCGCTTCCAGTTCTAAGTCGGTTGGTTCCCGCTTCAACAGTTTAAAATATTCCCGGATAACTTTCATAGACGCGAGGTCGAGCGCCAAGGGTCCGCGGCGCACACCTTGGGGATCCATTATCCCCTCCTTGCCTATAAGAGAGAGCTCTTTATCGCTTGTATCTATGAGCGGAACAGTTATCACCGCCTTGGTTTTTTTCAAGACCACCTTGGGAACTTTCCCGGGCAAACCGTTTTTTAACAATTCATTTCTCTTGGCAATATAGACCCGCTCTATCAGAGGATTATAAAGAGAGACAGCGAATTCTTCCGCCTCTGCCAGGCTCTTTTTTTCGGTTAAAAATATCTTGGAAGTATAGACCGCAAGCTTGGCGCCCTCTTTCAGATGCAACAGGTCGAGAATTGTTTCCCGGGCCGTATGCGCGGCATTATCGGTAACGCCCGGCAGATAGCCTACTTCTATGGCATAAGAAAATCCCGGGGTGTCGGGGAATTTATTGATTGAGTATTCTTCTATTGCCGGATTAGTCAGCGCTTGAGCTACTAGGCGGAGTTTTGCGGGCGGCAGGTCATGGGATATGAGGTAGGAACTGACAATCCTAGCCCCCTTATCCGTTTTCGCTGTGGGCTTTACATATATCCGCGATATCATAACCATATATTACAATATAAAACAAGTAAAGACAAACGGAGATTTTTTTGCTAGAATCATCTCAAATGAAGAATATTGTTACGGTCGGGGGCGGTACCGGAAGCTATACTGTCTTGTCCGGATTGAAAAATCTGGAGGGTATAAACATTACGGCAATAGTATCCATGGCGGACGATGGCGGCTCCAATAAGATCATGCGGGATGAACTCGGAGTTTTGCCGCCTTCGGATACCCGGCTGTGCCTGGTGGCCCTGTCGGAACACTCGGATATCGTGCGCAAGCTCATGCTATATCGCTTCAGCGAAGGCACGCTTTCGGGCAATACTTTCGGCAACATATTTTTAGCGGCGTTGGAAAAAGTTACGGGCGATTTTTCAAAAGGTGTGGAGGTTGCCTCCGAGATTCTGAAAGTAAAGGGGTCGGTGGTGCCGGTAACCCGTGCGAAAGCGGAATTGTCCGCCCGATTGCCCGACGGCACCGTCATTTCCGGCGAACATGCTATCGACGAGGCGGATTTCGAAAAAGCCGGCCCTGTCGCGCTCTTCTATAAAAACGAGATACCCTTAAATGAGCTTGCGAAGGAAGCAATACAAAATGCGGACTACATCATCGTGGGACCCGGCGACCTGTATACTTCCCTTGTGCCGAATTTCATCGTCCAGGGATTCAGGGAAGCGATATCCGGCACCAAAGCCAGGATTATCTTGCCGCTTAATCTTACCAACAAGCAGGGTCACAACATGCTCTGGCGCGCGAGCGACTATGTAAACAATATAGAAAAATATCTGGGCAGAAAGGCGGATTTCATAGTGCTGAATAATGAAATGCCCTCGCGGGAGCAAATCGAACAATACAAGGCCGAAGAACGCGGCAATGTGCTCATAACGGACGATCTCGGGGATGATAAGCGCGCCATCCGGACACCACTTCTTTCTAAGGCAATGTACGAGAACAGCAAAGGCGATGTCATGAAGAGAAGCTTTATCCGTCACGATAGCGAAAAACTGGCCATTGCCATTAAAAATATTATCGAGCAGGCGTTATGAAATACATTTTTGATTTTGATGATGTTTTGTTCAAAAATACCAAGATGCTTAAGCCCCGGATGTTCCGGCTTATCGCGAAAAAAACCGGAAAAACGGCAGAAGAAGTCGAGAAAGCTTACCAAGGGGTCCGCAAGGAATTTTCACTGGTGAATTTCATTAAAAATTCTCTCACTCCGGAAGGGTTACTGAATGAAGAAACAAAATACCAGATAAGCATGGATACAGACGCCCTGTTTAAAGAAATAATGAGCGAATGCCATAAGTTTCTAGATCCGGAATTGATGGCGGAGATAAAAAGGATAGATAAGAAAGATTTGTATATAGTTACCAACGGCGAAGAAAAATTTAACTGGGAGAAGCTTGCCTACAGTGGCATTTTGGAATACTTCGATATCAAACATATCCATGTTGTTCCCGGACCTAAAACGAAGGCGGTTAGAGAAATTTGCAAAGATAACCCCGGCGAAGATATTTTATTCTTTGATGACAGGCAGGAATTTATAGACGGGCTGGACGAGCAAGACAATCCGAGATTCAGAGCTATTCGGTACGAAGAAGAGAAAAAGTCAGAAGTAGTAGAACTTCTCAGGGAATGGCGGCCCAAGGAAAGTCCCGCTCATGAATTAAGAAGGGGCGTCAAATAGTTCTCTTTATTTCCAGTACCTCTCCACGACATGATGCTCCTCCGGGCCGGTGCCGACGTAGATTATCGGCGCGCCCAGAGATTTTTCGAGGAATTTCACATAGTCCAGCGCCTCCTTAGGCAGTTTCCTGCCGTAATCCGACAAATTGCCCTTCCAGATGGGGAAAGTTTTGTAGACCGGCTTTACATTTACGCGCGACAGATCAAAAGGTACACTGTCCGTCTTTTTACCGTTTACCACGTAAGAAGTGCATGCCTTGATCCGCTTGAAACCGTTGAATACGTCGAGCTTGGTAAGCACCAGGCTCTTGGCCTCATTCATTCGTATTGCATATTTAAGGAGTGGCAAATCTATCCACCCGGTGCGGCGCAGTCGCCCGGTAACGGCGCCCATTTCACTGCCGGCTTTTCGGAGAGCTATACCCTGTTCGAATTCATCACTGCTGTTCTTGTCGGGCTTGGGAAACCGCGCCAGTTCGTCTTTTAATTTTTTATCCCTACACCATATGGCCGATTTTTTGCCTCCCAGCTCCGTCGGAAAAGGCCCCTCCCCTACCTTGGTAACGTACGCCTTGGTAACGCCTATTGATTGTCCGATATAGGACGGAGGAATGCCGAGGCCGGTGCTTACGCCACCGGCGATAGTGTGCGAAGATGTCACATACGGATAATGCCCAAAGCGAATATCCAGGAGTGTCGCCTGGGCGCCTTCGGCTATTATCTTGTGTCCGCCCAGGAGAGTTTTCTCCACAATATCCGCAGACTCCTCGATTCTGAGCTTCTTGATGAATTTTACGCCTTGCCAAAAGCCCCGCTCCTTTTCTGCCAAATCTTTTTTAGAAACTTTATATTTGAAAACTTTTTTCAGGGTCTCCTCATGTTCCCTTTTAAGTGCTTTGTATTTATTTTCAAAATCCGGATAAAAAATATCGCCCACGCGCAGCGCCCGGCGCAGGGTCAAGTCGGTATAAGAAGGCGAAATGCCCCTGCCCGTGGAGCCGATTTTCTTCTTGCCTTTCCTTTTTTCCGATACGGAATCCATCAAAATATGCGTCGGAATCGTCAACACCGCGCGCGGTGATACCGACATGCGTCCGAGAAACGCTACATTTTTTGGTATTTCCTTGGATTCCTCGAGAAGTGCGCCGGGATTTATAACCATACCGGCCCCCAAATGGATTTGCGGTTTACCGAAAATTCCGGAGGGCAGCAGGCGAAAAACATAACATCTCCCTCCGTGCCAGATAGTGTGGCCGGCGTTATTGCCTCCCTGAAACCGGACCACCAGATCTTTTTTAGAAAGCCCTGAAGCGATACGGGCAACGCCTTTGCCTTTGCCTTCATCACCCCATTGCAGGCCTATCAGCGGGGTAATTTTGGTTTTTATGCCCTTCTTTATGTCTTTAGCCATTTATTTTTTGTAATTCGGCGTGGGGTTGACCATGAATATGTCGTGGACATGGCTTTCATCCAATCCCGCTTTTGATATCGTGTAATAAGACGCTTCGCGCAGCTTATCTATAGTTTCCGCGCCGAGATAACCCATGCCCGCCCGGAGCCCGCCCACATGCTGGTGCAGCACTTCCGCAAGCGGCCCTTTATAAGAAACATGGCCGGAAACGCCTTCGGGTACCAGCTTGGTCATGTCGTGCTGGTCTTCCTGGAAATAGCGGTCTTTGGAACCCCTCTGCATGGCGCCGAGCGAGCCCATGCCCCGGTATTTTTTAAATTTTTGGTTGTTGTTCATGGTGACCATATCCCCCGGCGCTTCATCCGTGCCGGCAAATATGCTGCCGGACATGACCACATCCGCGCCAAAGGCTAGAGCCTTGACCACATCTCCGCTATTTTTTATGCCGCCGTCGGCAATAATCGGAACATTGAGTTTTTGGCATACCTCATAGACGGAAGCGATGGCGGAAAGTTGCGGTACGCCTACACCGGAAACTACGCGCGTAGTGCAAATTGAGCCTGGTCCTATTCCCACCTTGACGGTATCCGCCCCGGCTTTGACTAGTGCCAAGGCCGCATCGCCGGTGGCGATGTTTCCCGCGATAATATCGAGCTTGGGGTATGCCTTTCGGATCTTTTTGACCGCGTCGATAACACCCTCCGAATGGCCGTGCGCGGTATCCACACACACGACATCCACACCGCTTTTGACCAGGGCTTCAACCTGGAGAAGCACGTCGGCCCCCGCGCCCACTGCGGCGCCGACGCGCAAACGGCCCAGGTTGTCTTTGGTGGCGTTCGGATATTCTTTGGACTTGGCGATGTCCCGGTACGTAATCATGCCAACCAGCTTGTTGTTTTTGTCCACCAGAGGCAGTTTCTCTATGCCATATTTGCTGAAAAAACCATTCGCTTCCTCTATGGTCGTCTTGGGGCCGCCGGTGATGAGTTTGGTGGTCATAATGTCCTTGACCGGCGTATTCTCGTTTTTCTGGAAGCGCAGGTCCCGGTTGGTTACTATGCCTACCAGAGTTCCGTCCTCATCCAATACCGGAAAACCGCCAATATGACGCTTCTCTTGAATCCGGAAGACGTCGCCCACTGTCGCGTTTACCCCAAGTGTAATGGGGTCCACAATACGGCCGGATTCGTGGCGTTTTACAAGTTCCACTTCGTGGGCCTGGTCAGCGATAGAGAGATTCTTATGGATGATGCCTATGCCTCCAAGCTCGGCCATGGCTATGGCCATGCGGGACTCCGTGACCGTGTCCATCGCCGCGGATATAAACGGAATATAGAGGCTGATATTTTTTGTCAGGCGGGTCTTCGTGCTGGCATTCTTTGGCAAGATGTCGCTGTAACGCGGCACAAGAAGCACATCGTCAAAAGTAAGACCTGTTCCCAAAAATTCCCCCGATTTATTTTTTATTTTCTTAGGCATAAGCATATTTATTTTTATAAAAAAATTTATCCAGGCTCCATACGTCCGGGCCCTGGAGGAAAACCGCTATCATTCCCATGGCCAGACCGAAATCCCGCACGCCGATGCCGTTGTATCCGACGGTGAAAGTTATATGCAGCATGTGAAGCGCGAGGAGGAGCGCGGTAATTCTCGAGAAAATACCGAGCAGGAGCAATGTACCGAAAATAATCTCGAACCAGCCGTTGATGAGCACGAAGGTCTGCGCGGACAGGCCGGAGAGATCGGTATAAAACGGCGGAACCACTGCCGCCCATGAGCCCGGGTCCGAGAGCTGTTGCCATCCGAACCACAAAAGCACCAAGGACAGCCCGATCCGCAAAACTACCGGCGCCCCTTTACGCATTTTCTCCATAGTCCTATTTTATCATTTTAATTTTATTCCGACAATACCGCACTTTTATTACAGGAGAAAATCCGTCAGCTCCTTAAGAGGTATGGGCAGAGCAAAGGCGCCCAACACCCCGGGTCCTACTTCATACTGGGCAAAATACAGAGTTAAATTCTCATTGTCCAGTACCCAGTTCTCAAATGAGGTAAAGGAAAGGTCTGCCACATCTTCAGGGAATACTACCGGCGCGTCGCTGCCTGCCGGGCGCCAATCATTCAGCTTTTCTTTCACCAAGGCGGTAAATGCCGCTTGCTTGTCCTTTTTTACGACATCGGACAAGGACAGGAGCTCGCCGTCTTCAGAGGACGCCGTCAGGACCTTATATGAACTGGAACCGTGTGCGCCGCCGGTATAAACATATTCGGTAATTATCACGGACTGCGTTTTTTCACCTTCCGCCATTTTCGCCCCGAGGTCTATGGTGTAGCTTGCCGCCGGGCTGTCTTCGCCCCAGTCTTCGCGCATGGCCGGCACATCCGCGTCCGCCTGTGCCGCAAATTCCGCTATCAGGTTTCCCACATAATCTCTCGCCGCATCCGCGAGCCTGCCCTCGCCCACTATCACCGGTTTCGAGCCGGAATAGTTTTCTTCGCGTATTTCTTCCGAAGTTATGGTGATAGGGGTTTGCGTTTTTACATCTTGGAGAGTGGCGTTCTCTGCGATTTCCGGCCGGCTTTGCATGTAAAAATATACACCTACTGCTACGGCCAGGAGAATTATTATGATGGCGAGTGCCCTTTTCATTAATTTATTATATCACAACCCCTTCTTTTTTGAGCAGCCTAAGCTTTGTTTTGATGCCGCCCTTGCCGGAATAGCCACCGAGCGTGCCGTCGCTCCGCACTACTCTATGGCACGGGATGAACGGGGCCATAGAGTTTGCGCCCACCGCATTTGCCACCGCGCGGACGGCCGCGGGAGCGCCGATTTTCCGGGCGAGCTCTTTGTAGGTCAAAGTCTTCCCTCTCGGAATTTTCAAAAGCTCCCGCCAGACTTTTTTCTGGAATTCCGTGCCTTTTAATTTTTCTACATTGACCTTCATTTTATAACGAGGGAATCTCTATTTTAACGTCGTTATCTTCGTCCTTGCCTTCCTTTCTTTTTTCTTCGCGGCGCGCCTCTACCCTTTCGAGCACGGCCTCAAGCGCACGCTTGTCCCGGGGCTTCTCCTCTCTTATTTTAACGATGTTTTCCACGTGCTTTTCGAGCTTGGAGTCCAAATCATTTTCTTCACGGGTCCGCTGCCCTTTGTTGCCGGTCTTCTGCCGGATATCCGAAACATTCCGGTCAAAGTCCTTGAGCTGCTCGTCGATATTTTTCTCGATGACCCTGGTGTGCTCCTCCGTGAGCTCTCCCTTTTCCGCAAGCGTTTCGAATTCGGCTATCCGCCGCTCGATGCGCGCCGTTTCCGCGCGGGCGCGGCTTTCGGGTGTGAAAGAGGCCACCTTGGAAACTTTTTCCACCACGTTTATTTTTACTCCGTATAGGAGATCACCCGGCAGAGCGCCAAGCGCAGCGTACGCTGTCGCACCGGAGAGCGTTAGGACCAAGAGCGCCAAGACCCCGGCTTTCATAAAGGCAGTGTGCGGGAAAAATGCGAACCGGTAAAAAGGACTCGGCACCGGGTATTCAAAATGGGCATCGCCGCTGTCCGGCAGTTTCTGGATCGAGTTTTGCACCCGCGCGAACAGCTCCTTTTTTTCGGAGTCGGTCAGTTTTAAATTTTTAAGTTTTTTTAGTCTTTTCATTTGCTTTTTGTCTTCTTGTATTTTATATGCGCAGGGCGGCTTTTAGCAACTTTAACCCCCGGTTCACCCGTACGGATATGAGATTGGTGTGCTCTCCGGTAATTTCCGATATTTCCTTCGGGCTTAATTCTTCCACAAAGCGGAAATACAGCGTCTCGCGGTATATCGGTTCCAAGGTCCGGATTTTTTCGATGATTAGTCTCGCTTCGGATAGCACGTCTGCGCCCGCCAAATCTCCCGCGAACATGTCCATAAATTTTTCCGCATTCTCCGCCGGCCCGGCCGTTTCGCCAAAATCCTGCACCGGAATGCTTTTCTTTTTGCGGTACCAGTCGATAATCAGGTTCCGGGTCACCTTGAAAAGGAATGCCCGCGGTTCTCTGACCTCCTCTTTTGCCAAAGCTTCCCAGAAGCGCACAAATGCGTCTCCGACAATGTCGAGCGCTTGTTCCCGGTCGGATATGCGGTAATAAGCAAAGCGAAACAGAGCGTCTGTATTCTCCGCATAGGCTTTTTCAAAGATTTTTTGCGCTTGTTTCAAGTGCGGTTTCATGTAAGTAGACGTATTAACCTGTAAATACTTACTCATAATAGCATAAGTTTCCGCCAAGGTAAGTTTTTCCATCCTGTTCCGTCTTAATAGCTGGGAGATGAATAGCATTTCCCCATTATTAACATTATTAACGATAATTAAAGAATAAAAAATTATGAAAAACATAAAAAATGTAGCGAAAGGTTTGATAGTGTTCTCATTTATTGCGCTCTTGGTAGCAGGCAGTCCTGCGAGCGCCAAGAATGACGATAAGGGCGAGAATGGGTACTTAAATGCCCGCGCTGGGCTGAAAGCCGAAGCGCTGGTGAAGCTGGAATCCGCGACCGGGGTGGTTCTCGGTCCTAACGGCACTCTACGCGTATTGGGGGCGAAAGTCGTCTCAGTCAGCGGGAATGTCATCAAAGCAGTCGTTTCCTTCGGGGAAAGTGTGCTTAACTTTGTGGTGAATGTAGATGCCGACACCAAAATAAATGGCAACGGTGACGCCGAAGTTGGCGACCTTAAAGCCGGAGACAAAATCAGTTTCTCAGGTACGGTAACTTCTTCTACGAGTTCTGCTATCACGGTGGACGGCGACCATCTGGTCAGCCGGGCGCTTCTCGCAATTCCCGACAACAAGACTCTTTGGTCCGGAGAAATCAAAGCGGTCAATGAATCCGACAATTCTTTGACCTTAGGGTTAAAAAATGGCCGGACAGTCAAGGTTGTGGTCAACAACTCAACTGCAATAACGCTTGACGGCGTAGCGAGTTCCCTCGCATCTCTCGATGAAGGAGATGAGGTGAAAATTGGCGGCAGTTTGTCCGCTGACGGCTCGGTTATTACTGCCACCAAAATCAGCGCGGAAAGCGAAGATGCTGATGACAATGATGACGACGGAGACAAGGACGAAGAAAAAGACAGGGATGAGAAGTCTGACAACGGCCGCGGATGGTTCTTGAAATTCCGCAATTGGCTTTGGAGGTAATCACACCCAAGTCTTAGTTTGACCCAAACAAAAAAGAGAGGCCCGCTAGGTGCCTCTCTTTTTGTTGCATAACCCTTTCGTCAGATAGATTGCCCGCTTGCATCAAAAGGAGTATCATTTGGATATGCACGAAAAACCTACTTTTAGCACGAAAATTCAGGATAAAAATTATCAAGCGCCGGAGAGCATGCTTGGTGGTAAAAAGTTAACTCCGGAGGAAGTTTTAGAACAAGAGGAGGCGGAACGGACAATGATGGCGGCAGTATTGAGTAATAAGGACCTTGGGTTCAGGGCTGAGCCATATTATGCGCAAGACGGCAGTTTAAGAATGAGGGTTAGAAATAAGCGGCAAGATATTATTTACGATGATGCATTTGACCAGTTCGTTGATCTAGCTAGAAAGATGTCCGTCCACATTGATGTTGCGCAAATAGACCGATTGACAGCCGAGGCCAAAGCAAATTCACTTGAGCACTAATTTATCTGCTGACAACTATTTTATAAAATTCCCCTCTTTGGCGCTGATTTCTTTAAACAGGATGCGCATTTCGGCAGTTAAAATTTTTACGGAATTGGTCCTGAGGCCGATATTGAACGCGCTTTCGGTATTTTCAAATACCGCGGCATCTACCAATATGGGTACCTGTGTTTTGTGCCCAAACGGCGGCACGGAGCCGATTTCGCAACCGGTTATCTCGAGGACGTCTTCCGGCGTCGCCATCCTTATGCCGTTCTTGGACCAGCCCATCTCTCCGGCCACCTTGTTCTGGTCCGCTTTTTGGTCAGCGGGTACGTTTACTACGACCCAATTGCCTTTTTTGTCGGTAAATAAAAGGGCCTTAATCCCCTGCTTGAGCGAAAACCCGCGCGTCTTTGCGGCATCCTCGCTCGTTATCACCGGCTCATGTTCCAGATAAGTCGGATGGAGCCCCAGCCTCGAGAACTCACTTTTGATTTTTTCCAGTTCACTTAAGGACATTAAATGATGAGAAGTAAAATTAAAAAGACAGCCACGAAACAGGCAAAAATACCGACGGTTTTAAGAAAAAAAGATACCGCTTCCTGCTTGTGGCCTTCTAGGAAAAGTTTCAAAGGTTCAGACAAAAACAAAAAGCCCATAATTGCCGCCGACAGTACAAAAAGCCCGAGCATAGCCATAGGAATAAATATGGTTTCCTGCTGGTCACGCATAATAGTGCCGACATAGTTGATGCCCGAAACAATCAGCACAATATATGCCGCCGCCGCACCCGCAAAGTAAAATGGTTTTTTCATGATTAATTATAACTTTTCCTGCTGCCTCTTTCACGCTAACTTGTCTCCTAAATCTACGGAATTATTTTTTGGTTCAATTAAAACCCAACCATCTCCCGAGTTGTTCTTAAAACCCAAAGTTAGGACTTCAGAAACAAAAGGCCCGATTCTTTTCGGCGGAAAATTTACCACACAGCACACCAAGGAATTCAGGAGTTCCTCTTTTATGTGTGCGCCTACGGCCTGTACGCTTGACTGCTTGATGCCAATTTCTGCGCCGAAATCAATTCTGAGCTTATAGGCGGGTTTTTTGGCCTCCGGGTAATCCGAAATTTCGATTATTTTCCCTACCCGAATATCTACCTTTTCAAAATCCTCATATGTAATTTGCGTCATATTTTTATTATACCTATTTTTATTATATCAAACTTACTGGCTAGGTGTTTGGTGCGAAGTTGGAACCGTTTTATTAGGGAATAAGGGTATATTAGTAAATTTAACCAAACACTAAAACTTTATCTGAACCTTCTACCATTTTTAGTAAATCGGACATGGTAGAAACTGGACATACATTACTTTCTTTTCCGCGTAATTTTATACAAGTACCACAAACATAGATATTGCCTTTTAAGTTTTTAAATTCAGCCACTCTTGCTGAAATATCAAAATCTTTCGTGTCAGGAATGGTATCTAACTCTGAACCTTCGTTCATTAAAAAAATTTCTGCTTGATGGCCAGTTTTAAGCGTTGTAATACCGAGACGAAATGTATTCCATATATGTTCGGGTTTATTTGATTGTAGAATAATGCCGAGTTTCATAAAACTATTATATCAAACTTACTGGCTGGGAGACTTGGAATCGAACCAAGATTCACGGCTTCAAAGGCCGCTGTCCTACCGTTAGACGATCTCCCAATAGAACACTACTAGACTAACACATTATAACCCATAAATTAAGCGTTGCTTACTCCCCCGAAAATGTTATCATTTCAATATGGACGCAAAATACAACATCATAGACCTGACGCATGAGATAAAGCCGGGCGTGCCGACCTGGGACGGGGTGCCTGGTTTTAAGCTCACTGTCAGAAGCGACTTTAAGGACTCTCCCCCGCCGGACCTGTTTAAGACGCAGGAGATCAAATGCAACGGGAGCATCGGCACGCATATCGACGCTCCCGCGCACGCGATACTGGGCGGGCGCACGGTGGAAGAGCTCACGCTCTCCGAGCTTTCCGCCAAATGCATCGTCATCGACGTCAGTGGCGAGGTGCATGAAAATGAAAATTATGTCATATTGCCGCGAGATCTGGAAAAATACGAAGAATCGCACGGGAAAATTCCCGTAGCATCTTTCGTCCTTTTTTTCACCGGCTGGGACAAATACTGGAACACTCCAAAAAAATATAGGAACGACCATAAATTTCCGAACATGGACCTCACCACCGCCGAAGCCCTGATCTCCCGCGGAGTCGCGGGCGTAGGCATCGACACCCTGTCTTTGGACACGGGCGCGAACGGTTTCCCCGTGCACCATGCGCTCTTAAATGCGGACATGTATCTGGTGGAAAATGTCGCCAACGCGAAGCTCCTGCCGCTCACGGGGGCACACGTCATCATCATGCCCATGAAAATAGTCGGCGCCACCGAAGCTCCGGTGCGCATGCTCGCGCTGATTTAAATTATCCTTTCTAGTTCGGTTTTGAGAGTATTGAGTCTCTGTTTCAAGAATATAGTGCGTTGACGTATTTGAGTCAGCTCTTCTCGTTCTTCTTTTGTGTATTGGCCTATGAGTGCCGTCCGGCGGTTCGCATCCTCCCGTTCGGCGCTCTCGATACCCTGCAGCATGGCCGCTGCCACCACAAGTGCGTCTTCAGAACTTAGAGTTTCCAGCTTCTGGAACCTTTCTTCCCACTTTTCATACTGCCTGCGCAGGCGATTTACGAAAGCAGAAACAGAGATGCCCTCTCCTTCTGGTGTTCCTTCACGCATGGCTACCTTTTAATATTTTAACTAATGCGAGTTCGAGCGGGAGCCCAGCGACGAAGGCGTTGTCCATATCTTGATAGGCATCGAGAAGTATAGCCAGGCCGCCGGAGCGGAGCATGCCTTTCTGGTCTTTGGCCACCAGTTTTTTCAAAAATTCCAGGTCGCCTGCCGACAAATTGCCCGCCATTTCGGCCTCCATTTTCGGAGCATAGCGCAAGACAATGGCCATCCGGAATTTTTGGATGATGAGCTTGAGGAACAGCTTCATATCCAGGTTCGCCGCCGCCGCCTTCTCTACAGCCCCTATTCCCTGCTCCAGATTACTTTCCGCGAGTGCCTTGAGGATTTCGTCCACGAGCGCGCTCTTCGGCGCGCCGGTGAGCTTTTCCACGTCTTCCCTTTTTATTTTTTTCGTTTTGCTCTTATTGTCTTTGTCGCCGTAGAAATTGAGCACTTTCTGAAGCTCGCCCAAAAGATCACGGAAGGAACCGTCCGCGAGGATGGCCAGTAGTTCCGCCGAGCCGGCATCGAGCTCAAAACCTTCCTCTTTTGCGATTTCGATGGCCATTTTGCGCGAGACGCTGTCAGAGGCTTTTTTGAAAGTGAAAACCTGGCAGCGGGAAATTATGGTCTCCGGCACTTTGTGGAGCTCGGTGGTGGCAAGTATAAATATTACGTGCTTCGGCGGCTCCTCGAGCGTTTTTAGGAGCGCCCCCCAGGCATCCTTGGAGAGCATGTGTACCTCGTCGATAATGTAGACTTTATATTTTGAATCAAAAGGCAGGACCCGCACGCCTTCGCGGAGTTCCTTGATGTCGTCTATGCCGCGGTTCGAAGCGGCGTCTATTTCATACAAATCATTCGCGGAAACGCCGATGCTGTCCGCGAAAATGCGCGCCACGGTGGTCTTGCCCGTGCCGCGGGAGCCGACAAAAAGGTACGCGTGCGAGACCTTGTTCGTCTCCACGGAACTCTTCAAAACCTCCACGATGTGGTCCTGTCCGGACACTTCTTTCCAGTTTTTTGGCCGATATTTGCGGTATAAAGCCAAATCGTGCATAAAAACATTCTACTCTAAAACAAATTTTTATCAAAATTAAAAAATTAAGTGGGACAAAATGGAAACGGACCGGTTGCGCGATGGCGACCGGTCCGGTACAACGCCAGAGAGCGCAACTGGCACGCGGTTCTATTTTTATAAGCGGTGGAACATTCCGCGTTGGGTGGCCGATCGCACGAACTCGATCATGCGGGCGGGCGGCCGAAGAGCTTCATGACGGCCGCGTTCTTCTCGGCCAGCTCCGTCTCGGCTGTCGCCGCTCGCACCTCGGAGACGTCGAGCTGTTTACGGAGATCGTCGACGACGCCATACACCCTGTCGAGCTCGGTGGCAGTGGTCTGGAGCTCGAGCGCCTGGTCCTTCCCGGCCTCGAGAGTGCCCCGCAGATCCGCATTCTCCTGAAGCAGGTTGTCGTTCTGCTTCAGAATGGCCTCAATCGCGGTCTGCGCAGTCGGCAGGCAGATCACGAAGTTCGCGAGGAACTTCGCCGCGTCAGCCGACGGTGCGGCGGGGGTGGCCGTCACGGCCTTGTCTTCGTTCGTTTTTTTCTTTGTTTTCCTGGCCTCAATTCGAGGCCGCCACACCTCTTCGAGAAGCTCCCTGACCTCGCTCAATTTTAGTGGCCTCTGACAAAAAGCCACTCCCGCCGGCAACTTTGGCCTCAGGTGTTCGGCGGTGCCGTGGTGAACGTTTTGCGTGAGTAAGACAAGCCCCGTGTTTGCCGGAATGTTCCGGTGGTGGTTGTTGTTGTCCACCGACCAGATTTCAAGCAAAGGGTCGACGTCGCGCCACTCCTTGAGGGCCTGGGGAAGGACCCCCAGAATGAGCACTTTTTTCCCCTCTTCTACTGCTGCGGTTGCCATTTCGATGGGGTTCAGCATGTCGCCTCCTGTGTGTTTTTTTGTCCGGTGACGCCGGACTCGGTGCTCCTGTGGAGCAAATTAAGTACTCTATAAAATACCCAATTTGCTCCATAGGAGTTATGTAAAGTACGCTTTATCACATATAAACACAGTTTTTAACCGTTTGTCAAACTCTAATTAGCTTATGCTCTTTAAAAATTTAACGATTATCTTTTCAATTTCTTTGGCATTTTCCGCCTCCATCAGTTTCATCCGGAGTTCTTTGGCGCCGTCGAAACCGTTCACGTACGCCTTGTAATGCTTTTTCATGATGGCAAAATTCTTGTGTCCCCCGAGGAGCTTTTCAAAAAGCTTGGTGTGCTCAATCATAACAAGAAGTTTTTCCTGCGTAGAGGGAACATGTTTATAAAAGCCTTGCGCAGGCCGACTGGGCCGAGCAGATAAAATTTTCAGCAGAAAATTATTTGTGCTTTTAGAAATATGTTCCCTTGAAGCAAACAACCAAGGGTTACCAAAAATTGCTTTCCCCAGCATCACTCCGTCGCAGCCGGTCTCTTCAATTTTCCGTTGCGCGTCCTCGAGGTCTAGCGCGTCGCCATTCCCTAATATCAAAGTATCTTTTTTCATCTCGTCGCGGATGCGCACTATGTCCCCCATGAGTTCCCAGTGCGCGGGCACATCGGACATTTCCTTGCGTGTGCGCAGGTGCACCGTGAGCGCGGCGATGTCCTCCGATAAAAGTTCGCGTATCCACGTATCTATTTCATTTTTATTGTAGCCGATGCGGGTTTTTATCGATATCGGCAGACCCGGGGCACCCTCTTTAGCCGCGCGGATTATCTCCCGAGCAAGCTTGGGGGTTTTTATCATTGCGGCACCTGCGCCTTGTTTTTCTACGGACCTGTCCGGACAGCCCATATTTATGTCTATGCCGTCAAAACCTAGTCCTTTACACAACGCTGAAGCGATTTTTATATTTTCCGGCTTTCCTCCGAATATCTGCGCCAGGATGGGGTGTTCGGCTTCGGAGTATTTTAGGTCGATGAGTAGCTTCTTTCGCGCTTTCGGATGGGCTAGGCCATCCGCCGATACAAACTCCGTCCAAAAAACATCCGGCTGGCCGTATTTCGCGATGATTTGCCGAAACGCGCAGTCGGTAACGTCCGCCATGGGGGCCAAGCAAAAAATGGGTTTTTTTAATTTATTCCAGAAATTCATAGCCTACTGTGTACTGAATTTACTGTAAACTTTATTTTCAAAACGGAGATCCAGGTATTCGAGCGCTCGACGTTCTTTTTGGAATCTGGTTTTGAGCGGTTCGGTCTGGAGCGCCACTTCCAGATTGGCCGCCAAGGCCACCATATCCGCATTTGCCTTGATCAATATTTTCGGCTTGGTGGTGCTAGTGCTGTGAAGATAGAGTTCCGCGTCTAGGTCGTCCTTGAGATAAAGCGCCGAGGGCTCCAGGCCGAGCGCGGAGGCAGCATCTTTAAACGCCGCGAGGCCCACAAAATACTCCCGCGCAAAGTAAGAGCCCTTGGGGTATAGCGGCACGACCCCAAAAGCGCCGTAGAACTTAAAATATACATCGCCGGAAAAATAAGGCGCTTCATCGAAAACATATCCATCTTTGTCCAGAAAATAACAGATTTGTTTTTCGGCCGTCTCCGTTTCGGGCATATTTTCTCCGCACCAGGTATAAAGCGGCTCGCGTTCCGTTACCGAAATAAGCAGAGCTCCGCCGCTTTTCACCCGGAGCTCTATATCCTTAAGTCGCGGGTAAGCAGATGCCAGAGACCGCCTTATGGCGCTTTTCGGATAAAAAAGCACGTTGGTTTTCGGAAAGAGCCAGAGGTATTTCCCGGAAATTTCCCGTTCGGTAACGGCGCGAATATTCTCCGTATCGACAATGTTGTTGCCGCCGGCCTCAACTGTTTTTATGTTTAAACCAGCAAGGCGAGAAAGATATGTTGCAAAGGCCACGACTACCAACAATACGAACAGGTAAATAAGCGCTTTATTTAAAAAAGCACGCCGCCGGCGCTTTTTCAATTCACTGAGCCCCCGGGAATTTAAGACATCTCTTTTGATCATCGCCCTCTTATTTTTATTTTATAACCTCCCGCCCGCCCATGTATTTCCGGAGGACTTCGGGAATGACTATGCTGCCGTCCGCCTGCTGGTAATTTTCCACGATTGCGACGAGTATCCGGGGGGTAGCGACCGCCGTGGAATTGAGCGAGTGGACGAACCGCGTCTTGCCTTCGCCGTCCTTGTAGCGGATATTAAAGCGCCTCGTCTGAAAATCGTGGTAATAAGAAGCGCTGGAAAGCTCCCGGTACTGATTTTGCGAAGGAAACCAGCCTTCGGTGTCGTATGATTTTACGTGCGCCGCCTTTAGGTCGCCGGCGCAGATTTCGAGGCGCCGGTAAGGGATGCCCAGGGTTTCCAGGAATTCCTCGAAGTTACGGTTTAGTTCCTCGTGGTATTTCACGGACTCTTCATGTGTGCCTTCGCAGAGTATTAGTTGTTCGAACTTATAAAACTCATGCACCCGGATTAGCCCTTTGGTGTCCTTGGAATGCGCGCCGGCTTCGCGCCGGAAGCACGGAGAAAACGCGAGGTACCGCTTGGGAAGCTCCTCCCGAGTGAGAATTTCATTGCCATGAAAAGCGGTCATGGGAATTTCCGCGGTACCCGACAGATAATCGTCATCCTGGGTCTTGAAAACGTCCTCGGCGCCGCTCGGCAGGTGCCCGGTGCCGTAGAGATTTTGTTTCCGGACTATCGCCGGTGCTATATACGGAACAAAATTTTTGGATTTGAAAAATTCCCGCGCGTGATTCCATACCGCCCAGGACAATTCCGCGCCGTCACCCGAGAGATAATAGCCCCGGAAACCGTGAACCTTGGCGCCGCGTTCGAAATCAACCATTTTAAGATTGGTCATGAGTTCGACGTGGTCCTTGGGTTGAAACGGAAACTCCGGCTTCTGTCCCCAGGTCAGCGCTTCACGATTATCTTCCTCGCCCACGCCATCCGGCACAGACATATCCGGGACATTTGGAACCTGGAGCATGAGTTTCTGCCACTCTTCCGTGACCTGTTTCAATTTTTCTTCTTTTTTCTTTATATCTTCTTTGACTCCGCGCATTTCCTCAATGAGCTGAAGTTTCAGCGCCGGGTCCTGGTCGCGCGCGATATCGTTCGAGACGCGGTTCACTTCGCTCCGGAGTTCTTCCACTTCCCTGAGCGCTTGGAGGCGCTCATCGTCAAGCGTTATTAGCTTGTCGATATCAATATCGATATGTTTTTTCTTGGCGCCCGAGGCGACAATATCCTTGTTTTCGCGGATGAATTTTATGTCCAACATGCGTACATATAGTATATACAAATTTTTGCTATAATACAAAATATGACATTCGAACTGGAATTCCTGGAGCGGGAGCAAATACCCGAATCATTGCGGGAAATTCCTCAGCCGCCCAAAAAACTTTACCTCGCGGGTAAACTCCCGCCCGAAGGCACGGTATGTCTCGCGGTGGTCGGCAGCAGAAAATGTACGACCTACGGGAAAGATACCGTCAAAAAATTAATTTCCGGACTGAAAGGCTACCCCATCGCCATAGTCTCGGGGCTTGCAACGGGCATCGATTCCCTTTCCCACGAAGCGGCGCTGGATGCGGGGCTCCATGCGGTAGGCTTTCCCGGTTCGGGGCTTTCCCAAGAAGTATTCTTTCCGCCTACCAGTCTGAAACTCGCGCAAAGAATTATTGATGCCGGCGGCGGCCTAATCTCCGAATTCGAACCGGACTTTAAGGCCACCCAGTGGGGCTTCCCGATGCGCAACAGGCTGGTAGCCGGAATATCCCGCGCAGCGCTAATAATAGAAGCGCAGGAAAAATCGGGCACGCTCATCACCGCCCGTATGGCGCTCGATTATAACCGGGAGGTTCTGGCGGTGCCCGGTCCCATAAATGGAGAATTTTCCCGGGGCACCAACAAACTGATACGTCAGGGCGCGACTCCCATCACCTCGAGCGACGACATTCTGGAGGCTCTCGGATTCGAAGTCGACCAAACGAGTAAACAGAAAAGTCTTTTTGAAGATGCCACGTCCGAAGAAAAGAAGGTGCTGAAACTTCTCGCCGAGCCCCTGCCCCGCGACGATTTGATAAGGGCGATGAACCTGCCGGTAGGCGCTGCCAACGCCGCGCTTTCCATAATGGAGATCAAGGGCCTAATCAAAGAAGAACTCGGGGAAATCCGCGCGGGGTTTTAAACCGGCAAGCTGTTCTATATTTGCAAAAAAAATCTTTTTCGTGTAATACTTAGCCCTATGAAGTTATTGATCGTGGAGTCGCCGTCCAAGGCGAAGACGATAGAAAAATATCTCGAGGGCGCTTTTACCGTGCGCGCATCCGTGGGCCACATCCGCGACTTACCGAAATCAAACAAGCAAGCCATAGACATCGAGGCAGGTTTCGTACCTCATTATGAAATCTCTAAAGGCAAGGAAAAAATAGTGCAGGAACTCCGGAAACTTTCCGAAAAAGCGGATGAGGTGCTTTTGGCGACCGACCCCGACCGCGAAGGCGAAGCCATTGCCTGGCATATCGAGACTCTTCTCTCTGAAGACAAAAAAGTCACCGCGCCCATCAAGCGCGTGGCTTTTTATGAAATTACCAAAGAAGCCGTCAAGGAAGCATTGAAGAATCCGCGGGATATTGATACGGCTCTCCGTAAGGCCCAGGAAGCCCGCCGGGTGCTGGACCGGCTGGTTGGTTATGATTTATCGGGTCTAATATGGAAAAAAGTCCGCTATGGGCTTTCTGCCGGCCGGGTGCAGTCGCCCGCCCTGCGGATAATAATGGAACGCGAACGCGAAATTCGCGCCTTCGTTCCCGAAAAATTCTGGAAAATCACCGGCCTATTTGAAACTGAAAAAAGAGCGCAACTCTCTTTGGAGTGCTCAGAAGAACCCAGAGACGAGAAGTTGGTAGAAAAAATCCTTACCGAAGGCAAGAGTGGATCGTGGGTGGTTAAAAATGTAAAAGAAAGCGAGCAAAAGAGGACGTCACGCGCGCCTTTCACCACATCCACTCTCCAGCAGACGGCGAGCTCCCGCCTTGGCTACTCTCCTTCCCGCACCATGCAAATCGCGCAGAAGCTCTACGAGGCGGGACACATTACTTACATGCGTACCGACAGTACCAATGTTTCGAATGTTGCCCAAGGACAAATACTTTCATTTGTGAAAAAAGAATACGGCGAGGAATATGCCGAGGCCAAGATTTATAAAACGAAATCTAAGAACGCGCAGGAAGCGCACGAAGCCATCCGCCCGACCCATGTAGAAACTCTGCAAACGGGACACAGCGACCACGACCGTCTGTACCGGCTCATCTGGGAACGCGCGGTGTCTTCGCAGATGGCGGATGCGAAACTCTTGAAAACCAAGATTACGGCCAATTTCTGCCCACAAGTCAGACTTGTGGGAACCACAAGTCTGACTTGTGGGGAATGCGGGCAAAAGCACGAAAAATTGCCGGACTTTGGCGCCACCGGTTCCCGGCTTCTGTTTCCGGGGTGGCTCGCCGTGGATACCGGAGCGCGGGGCGACGACGTGGAACTGCCCGTCTGTACCTCGGGAGAAAAATTAAAACTCATTGACCTAGCCAGTTTTGAAAAATTTACCGAGCCGCCCGGCAGATATACGGAAGCGGGTCTCGTGAAAGAACTCGAACAACGCGGCATCGGCCGGCCTTCGACCTATGCTTCCATCATGCGCACGATAGAGGAGCGCGGCTATGTGAAGAAGGAGGGCAAAACGCTCTTCCCCACCGACACCGGCGAAGTCGTGTCCGACTTCCTGGAAGCCCATTTCGCCAAATACATCTCCGATACTTTTACCGCGGAAATGGAAGACGAACTGGATGAAATTTCCCGCGGCGAACGCGAATACGAAAAAACTCTGAAAGATTTTTACGGACCGTTCTTGAAAGACGTCAAGTCGAAAGAAAAGCTGGAAAAAGCCACCAACCTGGGCGACGCTCCGGATACAATCAAGTGCCCGAAATGCGGAGGCCCAATGATAGTTAAGCTCTCCCGCGCAGGCAAATTTTATTCCTGCGCGAAATACCCGGATTGCGACGGCGCCTTAATGCTCGACGGTACGGAATTAAAAGGCCCTGCGGAAACCGGCGAGATGTGCCCCGAGTGCGGAGAAAAAAAAGGCAAGTCCGGGGGCGGAAAATTAGTAGTGCGCGAACGCCGCGACGGCTCCGGCACTTTCATCTCCTGCTCCCGGTATCCTAAATGCAAATTCATAAAAAAAGACGAGGCCGAGGAAGCCAAAAAAAGGACGGGTGTCATATGTCCCCAATGCAAGAAGGGCGATATTACCGAGCGCCGCGGAAGATTCGGAATTTTCTATTCTTGCTCCGATTATCCCGCCTGCAAATACGCCATCAAGGCCAAACCCACCGGAAATATCTGCAAAGAATGCGGCAGCTTAATGATGGAAGGCACGAAAACCATTCCCGAAAGATGCTCCAACAAATCCTGCCCCATGCATAATCCACACAAGATACCAAAGATAGAAGCGTAGACATCTACCGAGTTTGAAGTATAATCTCCTTTATGGAGACAGCTGACGACATCATAGGCCTCATCAAAGGCAAAGTGGCAAAAAAAGACGTCGAGCTTATAAAAAAAGCTTATGATTTTTCGTTTAAAGCGCACGAAGGCCAGAAACGCATGTCCGGTGAACCTTATTTCGTCCACGTACTGGCAACTGTAAAGATATTGACCGAACTCGGCATGGACTCCTCTACCATCGTAGCTGGGTTTTTACATGACGTGCTGGAAGATACTAAAATCAAAGAAGAGGAGATAAAAAAGCAATTCGGGGACGAGATACTTTTTCTGGTCAAAGGAGTCACGAAGCTGGGAACCCTCAAATACCACGGCCAGGAACGCCACGTGGAAAGTTTGCGGAAATTTTTTATCGCCATGGCGCAAGACCTGCGGGTGGTTATCATGAAATTCGCCGACCGCCTGCACAATCTCCGCACTCTGGAATATGTACGCGCGGATAAGCGGCAGCGGATAGCGCTGGAATCCATTGAGGTGTATGCCCCGCTCGCCAACCGCCTGGGTATGGGTAAGCTCAAGGGTGAAATCGAGGATGCGGCTTTCCCTTACGCCTACCCCAAAGAATACAAAACTGTGGAAGAGATATTAAAGGAAAAAAAAGAGCCCTATAAAAAATACCTGTCGGAAGTAAGCGCTCGCCTGCGGAAAGAACTCGCAAAAAACAATATCAAGTATATCGACATAAACTACCGCATCAAGCACAAATACAGCTTATATAAAAAGCTCCTGAGGTACGACCAGGACATAGACAAGATATATGATATCGTGGCGCTCCGGGTGGTTATGGAAACAGTGGAAGACTGCTATCGCGTGCTGGGCATAATACACGCGATCTGGAATCCCCTGCCCGGCAGGATAAAGGACTACATCGCCGTGCCCAAGCCGAACGGTTATCGCTCCATACATACCACCATATTTACCGGTCTGGGCGGAATTGTGGAAATACAGATCCGGACCAAAGAGATGCACACCGAAGCGGAGTACGGCATCGCTGCCCACTCGACCTACAAAGAACAGGGCCTCAAGATCGATAAAGCGAAGCGGGATAAATTCAAATGGATAGAAGAACTCAAAGAATACAATACCCTGCCGGAACAGCCGGATAAATTCATCCGGCACCTTAAGACCGACTTTTTCAATGACCGGATTTTCGTCTTCACGCCCAAGGGCGACGTTATCGACATGCCGGAAAGCTCGACACCTATAGACTTCGCTTACTCCGTCCATTCCGACATCGGCGACCATGCCGTGTCTGCCAAGGTCAACGGCAAGATGTGCCCCCTTTTTGGAACCCTAAAGAACGGCGACATAGTGGAAATCACGGTCAAAAAAGACGCGCATCCGAGCACCAAGTGGTTCGCTGCTGTCAAAACCACCGCCGCTAAAAAGCACATCAAGTCCTATCTGGAAAAAAATAGTTTGCTCGCAAAATTCAAATCCCTGGGCCAGTAGTTTTAGACGCTGAAATTCTGGATATTATACAGATCGGAATCGTCTTTTTCTTTCTCGTCCTTGCTCCGGTCATCTACCGCCTCCGTGGTTTCTTCCTTGCCCGCCTGTGCCTCAATGTGCCGCTCCAGCAGGTCAGCTGCCGGTTGCCCTTCCGCGGCCCTGTTTATGAGGTTTAAAATGGTCCGCAGGTCTTCGGTAGAAAAGCAATCTATTTTTATCTGCCCGCCCAGATCCTTTCGGTCGATATGCACGCGGGTGCCCAGTTTTTCCTGAAACTCCTCTTCCAGTTCGTTAATCTCGGGGTCCGGCAGAAATTCTTTCTTGCGCACTCGGTCAAAGGCAATTTTGCGGGCTAGTCTCTCCGCTTCGCGCACTGTTATTCTCTTGTAAATAATTTCTTTAAACAGCACTCCTTGCTCCTCCAGATGGTCAGAGAGCATGAGTAAGGGGCGGGTGTGCCCTTCGGTCATCCGGCCTTGCGCTATGGCATTAAGCATTTCTTCCGGTAAGGCTAGGATGCGCAGAGAGTTGGATATGGATTCGCGGCTCTTGCCCAGTTTCTTGGCAATCTGTCCATGGGTAAATTTAAATTCGTTGGCCAACCGCTGGAACGCCCGCGCCTTGTCCACCGCATTTAGGTCTTCACGCTGGAGGTTCTCAATAATAGCCAGCTCGAGCTTCATTATTTCCGTATCGCCCTCGCGGATGATTGCCGGCACCTGCGCCACGCCAGCCAGCCGCGCGGCGCGCAGGCGGCGCTCTCCGGCAATTAGCTCGTACTCGGTCACCAGGCCTTCGCCGCCTTCCTTCATGACTTCCACGCGGGAGACGGTGAGCGGCTGGAGCACGCCATACTGCTTAATGGAATCCGCCAGGTCCGAGAGGCGGGCTTCATCGAATTCGCGCCGCGGCTGGTAAGGATTCGGCTTGACTTTGTCGGTGTCTATCCAGAAAATTGAATTTGAAATATTCGGCATTGCCCTATTTTAGCACACAACTTTTATTTTAAATAATTGATTTCTGTGCCTTTTTTGTGTAAAATGTGTGGATTGCCGGAGTGGCGGAATTGGTAGACGCGCACGACTCAAAATCGTGTATCGCAAGATGTGAGAGTTCGATTCTCTCCTCCGGCACCAAACAAGCAAAAAATAAATATCTGGCGAAATTTCAATTTTTGGGTAAGAAAATTTTTTAATTCTATGAAAATCATAATTAAACCTGATTCTCGGCAAGATGGCGATAAATGGATTCCGGAGGGTATGGTCGGCTTTCCGAGCGGACCGGATTTGACCGAACGGAAAGAGTGGTGTGAGGACGCTAAGCTTGATAGCAAAGAAGAAGCCGACCAATATTTTATGCACGCGTGTAAGAAAAAATATAGAATAGTCGATTAAAATTATTAGCCATTTTTTAATATTATGGAAACTGAACTATCTAAATCCAAAGTCAATAAAGGTCTTGTTGTTTTGATTATTGTTATCATTGCCATCGGTGGATATTTTTATTTTCAGAAAGGCGATACTGCCACTAATACTTTGAGGGTGCCCTTCCCGTACACTTTTAGTGTTGCAAACAACACTTCTTTCGCGTGCGAATCTTTGGTGTCTGCGGACATAATCGGTAGTCCCGAGGAGTACCTCACTAACGGCATTGAAGGCTCGATGCAAAAGGGAACTGATAAAGTTGCAATGAACATAAAGGACGCTCAAACTCTCAGCTTCCTTACTGGTGCTTCTATTGGGATTGGAACAACAGAGGGCGACAACTTTGCAATTGTTCATAACGACAACCAAAAACTTATGGCTGTCTGGTTTAATGAAAATGTTATTAGTACAGTTGTTCTTAATAAAACAAATGGCCTTGCTGTTTGGCTGAAAGGTAATCCCGACTTTCCGACCTATGGCTCGCCACATGGGAGCGTTATTTACATGGTTTGCAGATAATGTCTTCATAGTTAAATAGTCAATTCTCTCCCGCGGCACAGAAAGTTATCAACATTATCGCTTGCAATATATCATATATGATATATTATTTCGGATATGAAAAACAGCCAACCGAAGCAGATAGGCGCTTTTATTAAAAAATTACGGGAACAAAAAGGGCTTACCCAGGGCGATTTTGCCAAATCCTTGGAAACCTCACAAAGCGCGGTGGCACGGATGGAGAAGGGCCAGCAAAATTTCTCCACCGAATTATTGACGAAAATCAGTAATGTTTTGGAACACCGCATAGTTTCCATCAGCGACTCCATAGATTTTGAAGTGACCGGCGGCAGAAAACTTCATGGAAGCATAAAAACGAATTTTTCCAAAAACGGTTCCGTGGGCCTTTTGTGCGCTTCCTTGTTGAACAAGGGCTGTACCACGCTTCACGGCATCGCCCGCATAGAAGAAACCTATCGGGTCATTGAAATACTCCAGAGCATCGGCGTAAAGGTCACCTGGGCGGGACAAAACACTGTTAAAATCACTCCTCCGAAAAAATTCAGAATGGAAAGTATTAATGTGGAGTCGGCGGTCAAAACCCGTTCCGTAGTCATGCTCATGGGCCCCTTGATTCATTATATAAAATCCTTTTCCCTACCCCACGCCGAAGGTTGCCGGCTCGGACGGCGCACCATCGCGGCGCATACCTATGCCCTGGATAAACTCGGGGTAAAAATAAAAACAACCACTCACGAATATGAGCTTCGCGCGCAAAAGCTCCGACCGGCAGAAATCGTCATGTACGAATCCGGCGACACCGCCTGCGAGAATACGCTCTCCGCGGCTGCACTTATTCCAGGGCTTACCGTTATATCTTTCGCGAGCGCCAATTACATGGTGCAGGAAATATGTTTTTTCCTGGAAAAGCTCGGGGTAAAGATTGAGGGTATCGGCACCTCGAACCTGGTGGTGCATGGAGTGAAGGAAATAAATAAGGACGTCGAGTACTGGAACAGCGAAGACCCGATAGAATCCATGATGTTCATCTCCGCCGGAATCATTACCGACTCGCATCTCACCATCACCCGCTGCCCGATAGACTTTCTTGCGCTCGAGCTCGAAAAGATGAAAAGGATGAACCTGAAGTGGAAAATTTTAAAGCGCTATTTGTCCTACAATGGCCGCACCAAGCTCGCGGATATCGAGATATTCCCGAGTAAACTTGTGGCCTTGCCCGACAAGATACATTCCAATCCTTATCCCGGCATCAACATAGACAACCTGCCCTTTTTCGTGCCTATTGCCATCAGAGCCCGCGGTACGACCATGATTCACGACTGGGTTTACGAAAACCGCGCCATTTATTTTGCGGAATTAAACCGCCTCGGCGCCGACATCACCCTGGCCGACCCGCACCGGGTATACGTGAACGGCGGCACCAAGCTCCGCGCCGCGCAGGTGGTCTGCCCGCCGGCGCTCCGCCCCTCTATGGTAATCCTCATTGCCATGCTCGGAGCCCAGGGAAAATCAATCTTGCGAAATGTGTATATGATAAACCGCGGCTATGAAGAAATAGCTCTGCGCCTGAACTCCATAGGCGCGGATATAAAAATTTTAAAGTAAGCGACGAACAAACGGCTTAATCCGAGGGACCGACGACGGATTTTTTCTTTTTTAGAAAATGCCATACGCCGGGGAGAATCGACAAAACCACGACGATAATGATAGTGAGAGTAAGATAATCCCCTATCTCGGGAAAGATCTTACCTAAATAGTATCCGCTCAATACGAAAACCGCCGACCATGCCATGCAGGCAAAAGCGGTATAGCGGACGAAATCGGAATATTTCATGCGGGCCATGCCGGCCACTATGGGCAAGAACGTGCGGACCACGGGTATGAACCGCGAAAGTACGATGGCAAAAAGCCCATGACGCGTGAAAAATTCGTGAGCTTCATCCAGGTAGTGCTTTTTTATGATTTTCCGCCAGATAGCAAACTTATAAAAATAATCGAGCTTGGTGCCGATATAATATCCCGCCAGGCATCCCAGGAAGGCCGCCACCGCTACCAGGAAAGTAAATAAGAATACGTTGTATTCCAATTTGGTCGCCAGAAGCCCTACCGTAAAAAGCAGGCTATCGCCCGGCAGAGGAAAAAATATCCCGGATTCGAGAAATACCATGACCAGTATGCCGGTCAAGCCCCCGGCGGTAATTATGGTAGGGATGTCGAAAAAAGCAGGCACTATTGTAATATGTTATAATAAAATCACTATGAAAACAATCATTCACTTTTTAATTTCGACACTGGCCATACTGGTCACGGCCTACGTCCTGCCGGGAGTGCATGTGTCGGGTTTTGTGTCGGCGTTCGTGCTCGCAGTAATTTTAGGGGTTATCAATACCATAATCCGGCCAATACTTATTTTGCTTACCCTGCCTTTGACCATCTTCACCCTGGGCCTGTTCGCGCTTGTAATCAACGCATTATTGGTCATGCTCGCAAGCTCCATAGTCCCGGGATTTACCATAGATGGTTTCTTGTGGGCCTTTGTCTTCGGCATCGTGCTCGCAGTGGTAAGCTTCGTTTTAGGAGCACTGGAGAAGGATTAGCTTATTGTTTGCTCAGCACGCCAATCAAATAATTTAAAAACACTTCGGCTTTATCTGCCTCTTCTTCGGTAGCAAAGAAAATAAGTTCTTTATTCTACTGAAAAAATCCCGGCCATACTTCGAGTCCGCCACATTTCTGTCTCTTTTATACGCCTTTTGCAACCTCTTGAGCTCCTTAAGGACCAATTCCTGGGGGCTTGGAGCGACATCCATTCGTGGTTCCGTCACAGTGTTATTATAACACCTTGCGGGTAATGAGGGAATCGGAGTTCAATGAAACGACATTAATCTGTTCCGGCAGGACAATTTCAGGTATAAGTATCTCTGGTGTGATAAACAATTCCTCTTGTTCAGCCAATGACATTCTTAAATATTTAGATAAAGGGATACCGCTACTCCAGTAATCTCTGGCCGCCTGCAACGCCTGCTCTCGGAAACTTGAATCGCTCAAACTATCTTGGTTTAACCACATGCCTTCCGCGACAGAATTGTATTTCTCGACATCAAAAACCATGGCACTGTCGGCATCTACCATAATCTCCAGGACCACCTCCCCCATCCTCTGCATTGCGCCCGAGCGTTTTGAGTCCCGGTATTCAGGTACGGCAAAAACGGAAGATCTTCGGTTATGGCCTTCGGGGGCAACTTCTTGAAAAATCTTCTCAAGTGCCATCTTGTTGGTGTTTACCGCTCTGCCGTCTTCTGTTACACTGGTACCCATCATTTCTTCTCCGGCAAACCTCAAGCCTTCTTGGCTTATGTGATCCAAACTGGATTCATGGGTAGCGCAAAAAACCTTGGCGTAAGCCCGTTTATTTTCTGCACTATCGGGTACTTGTGGCTGGCCTGTTTTAAATAATGAATTTTCAGGATGGCGCTTTCGTAGTTCGTCGAGTAAAGCGACCTTTTTCTCCTCCTCTATTATTAAATCGTGGACAATTTGATAAAGTTCTTTGTCCGCTCTTTTTTCATATTCTCCATCACCAAAAACATCGTCGTAATCTTCTCGAGCCTTTTCAAGCACATTGCCGCTTTTCTCTAGCCGGTCTATCGTACCTCTAATACTTGGCCCAAGCGTAGTTTCGATATCATAAAGGTCTCTCCTGGAAAGAAAGCTCCATGCGTCGCTTTGCATTACTAAATACATCACCCGCGTTAGAATATTGTGCCTAAAAATACTGCGCCGGTACTGTTCCTGCCGTTCTTTTTCCGCTTTCTTTTCCTGATCAAATACCGCATTGTCCTGTGCCGCCTCTTCGCTGAGAATATCGACTCCGGAAACCCTGTTCTTCCTTGTAATTTTTTCCCTAATCGAACGTTTTTTATTCTGTTCTGCCGCCCTTTTTTCCGCCTGCGTTAAAATATCTGCAGGAGTTCCAGTAGTCAATACGGTACCGCCAAAACCTTCAAGAGCCGACCGCTTTTCCTTCATAATTTTATTATATCACTCTGCGGGCGATGAGGGAATCGAACCCCCGACAGCGGTTTTGGAGACCGTAGTTATACCACTTAACTAATCGCCCCTGAAAAAACTAAAGCCTACAAAGCCAAAAACGGCCTTCAAGCCGCTTTTAGTATACCAGAAAAGCCTGAAAATTTCTACTTTTTCGATTCTTTATGCTTGGTCTTTTTCTTGCACCACTTGCAGAATTTTAGAAGCTCTATTTTCTTGGTAACAAGCTTTTTGTTCTTGCTGGACCAGTAATTTATGCGCTTGCAAGTAGAGCACGCAAGCTTTATAAGCCTATCTTGTGACATGGCTAGATATTAATATAAATTCAGCTAAAACGCAACAGCATTAGAAAACCGTGGTTTTTAACTTTTTCTCTTTGTTCCAGCGTTCTATGGCAAGATTTATCAGGATATCCAGAAGTTTGGTCTGGGGAATGCCGCTCGCTTCCCAAAGCTTGGGGTACATGCTGATGTCGGTAAATCCGGGTATGGTGTTTATCTCGTTCACGTATACTTTACCCGACTTGGTAAGGAAAGAGTCCACGCGCCCCATACCTTCGCAGTTTAGCGCCTTAAAAGTTCTAACCGCGAGCTCTCGTATTCTCTTCGCCGTTTTTTTGTCTATTTTTGCGGGAATTTCGGCAACTGAACCCTCGTCGATATATTTTGCGTTATAAGAGTAGAACTCCTGATTGGCGATTATTTCTCCCGGCACGGAAGCTATCGGCTCGTCATTGACGAGCACGGCGCACTCGATTTCTCTGCCAGATATAAATTCCTCTATCAAAATCTTCGAGTCATATTTAAAAGCTTCCTGTGTCGCTTTTTTAAACTCCGCTTCGTTGCGCGCCTTGCTTACGCCCACAGATGAACCCATGTTGGCGGGCTTTATGAACAACGGCAAGCCTAATGTTTTTTTTATCTCTTGGAAATTTATATTTTCGCCGGATTTTCTCGCCAGAAATTTTCCAATGGGTATGTCCGCTTCCCGCAGAAGCCGCTTCATCACTTCCTTGTCCATGCCTACCGCGGAACCCAAGACGCCCGCACCCACAAAAGGTACGCCCGCGAGCTTGAGAAGTCCCTGCATGGAACCATCCTCGCCGAAAGGTCCGTGCATGACCGGAAAAATAACATCAAACTTTTCTCGATTTCTAACTTCCTCATTCAGAGGAACAATTTCTCTGCTTGATTTATTTAACTTAATTAGTTTCGGATTATTTTCATTGAGCAGGTAATTTGAGGTATTGCTCAAAAGCCATTTACCTTCTTGGGTTATGCCGATAGGTACAACTTCATATTTTGTTCTATCTAAACTATTTATGACATTACGCGCAGACTGAAGAGACACCTCGTGCTCCGCGGACTTGCCACCAAAAAGAACACCTATTTTCAGCTTCTTTTTTGCCATAAGTTCCAGTATAGCGTACTTACTTTAAAATCGCATCCTTGAGCCGTTTAGGGGGCTTGGTGAGGCACAGGGCGCCCTTTTTGGTGATGAGGTACATATCTTCTATACGCACGCCGCCGAAACCTTTGAGGTAAATCCCGGGCTCCACGGTCATGACACAGCCGGCGGGAATGATGTCGGGACTTTTCGGCTTAAAATTCGGCCATTCGTGGATGACCGTGCCCACGCCGTGGCCGAGTCCGTGCTGGAAATTCTTTTTATATTTTTTCGCCAAAAACTTTCTAGCAGTAGCATCAATGACGGAAGCCCGGCGCTCGCCTTTCTCCAGTTTCCTGACCGCAAGTTCCTGCGCTTTCAAAACATCCAGGTATACTTTTTTCTGTTTCGCACTGATTTCTTTTTGGCTACCCCAGAAATATGTCCGGGTCATATCCGAGCAATAATGAGAGACCGCGCAGCCGATATCGAACATCGCGGTGTCCCCTGCCTTTAATTTTGTCCTGTTCGGCTCGTGGTGAATATTGGCGGAATTTTTGCCGAAAGCAACAATCGGCGCAAAAGACAAAACATGCGTGCCGTATTTCACGAATGCTTTTTTGATCAGATTCGCAGCTTCTATCTCCGTCATGCCGGTATAAAGTTCTGCTACGATATATCGTAGCACAAGCTCGCTGATTCTTTGCGCCTTTACTATATTGGCAAGTTCCCTTTTTGTCTTTACCGCCCGTATTTCTTCCAGTAATTTTGTTTTCATCGTAGATTAATAAACTTCCTGCTTATAACACGCCTCACAGTAAAGTATGGGCGCGTACTCTTCGGTATAAGCCGTTTGGGTCTCCGCGCCACACTTGCCGCAGTTCCGTTTGATAAGCTTTAGCGGCGGGCGCTGTCCCAAGCGTCGCATGTGCCGCACGTCGAAACAA
>Ga0075887_110_pt1 | contig 28498 bp, 33 predicted proteins | sample RifGroA1_FD_68310 | JGI IMG/M metagenome (GOLD analysis project Ga0075887, IMG submission 68310) | Parcubacteria bacterium GW2011_GWA1_47_10
CGTGTCCAAAATGCCCAATAAATATCTAAAACAAAAAGCCCTTTCGGGCTTTTGGCTTATTCGAACCGCAGGCTTATGCCTGAGGTGTTTCCGGCGCGGCGGCCGGGGCAGCAGCAGCGGGAGCTTCCGCTTTGGCTCCGCACATAGGGCAGGTGCCTCCTACCATAGGCACATTGCAATGTGAACACATTTGCTGTGCGCTGTCGTTATTTTGAATATCCATGAAAATTTTTACAAGTTAGCAATGATAAAATTCCGACTACTCATCCAGTATAGCACACAGCCGCGATATATCCTAGCATTTAGCCGCGCTCATCCCCATTTTATTACTCGATGGTCAGGCTCTCCACTGCCCCGTCCGCTTTCAGGACATAAGTGAAATCTCTTTTCTCCTGTATGTGTCCGTCTTCGTAAGTGACTGTGCCGGAATTTTTCTCAAGGTCGAGCTCCGCAGACACTACGTACCAGTTGCCACCCAAAGCCGGAGCTATGGGCGACAGCGTGACTATTTTCTCCCAGAGATATTTTTCCACAGCCTCTCGTTCGTTTAATTCCGCGCAGAGAATTTTCGGAAGTGCCAGAGAATATTTAGGAATAGAAGCTTCGGCTTCGCCGAGCGTAATCACAAGTTCTTCCTGCGCGGTTCCCACCTCTCCCTCCATGCTCCACACTATATTTGCGGTATTGCCCGTTATGGCACCCTCAAATTTTCCTATGAGCGCGTCTTTCTCCGCGGGCAACATACGGAGCTCGCCTGCCGCTTTCTGACCCTCCAGGTTCATCCGCAAAGTGTATTTATCCTCAAAATCACTATCCAGAGAATCCTCGAACTTCAAGAAGCAAAGCTCCTGCGCTTCTTCTTCGATGGCAGGACCTCCTGATCCTCCCAATAAATTATTATTATTATTTTCCCCCCACCACCAAAGTCCCCCGCCCAAAACAACCAGCACTAAAATAGATGTAAATGTTTTCATATTCTATATTGTAGCAAATCCGATTTCTTTGGGAAACTAGCTAGTAAGTATTATTTATGCAGCTATAGAATTCCGGGGTTAGCGTCCAGCCGCAGGCTCTGTTTGCCTGCCGTTCGCATCTGGCTCTCTGGAAGCACGCGTACTGCGGCTGATATTCGCAGGTCGAGACCGCGCCCGGCTGGTCCGTGCAAAGCTGATTGCTGCAGCCGCCGACATAACATCCGCCGGAATTCTGCGGATAATATGTCTGCTGGTTATTGTTGCCGGGATACGACGGATAGTAGGTCGAGGTGTTGGAAGAAGAAGATGAACTCGATATAGGATAGCTCACATAGGCAAGCTTGCCCGAAGGATAGGGATAGACCTGGGTTGCCGTATTGGAATATATGGCGGAATTCGCAGCGAGATTGTTCCCGGGGTATGCGGGGTATGCGTTGATGGCCGAGGCGGTAATGGTGTTGGGGTTAGGCTTTGACACTACCAGGGCCTTACCCGAAGTAAAGAACCACAGCACGGCTATGACCGCAAGTACCACAACCACTATTCCCAATGTATTGCCTTTGTTTTTCATATATAATCTGACTATTGTCTAAGCTATTGTCTAAGCTATTGTCTAATATTATGACCATACTACCCCAAAATGAAGTTTAACGCTACTGTTGTATATGCCGGACGAGATGCGCTTTTATGACAGCTTTACGTAATAGGCTCTCCTGTCGGCCGCGATTTCTTTCCGTATCTTGTGGTCTTTTTCCAGCTCATCCAGATACCGCAGGGCTGTGGATTCGGAAACCCCGAGCATTTTCTCCACGTCGGGAGTCCGGAGCTTGCTTTCGGTGGCCCAGGCAAAAGCCCCGAGAATTGCCTGTATGTTCGCGTCCTTTTTTTCTTTCTGCTGGGCTACCACACCCGCCGGAGGCCGGAACACGTCGGGCTCGCTCTGCCCGTACACGCCCACTCCGGCGCCCGGAGCGACGCCCTCCATGGCGGCTTCTTTGGCAGCCTCCTTCTTTGCTTTGCGCCGGGCGCGCGTCGTAGCTACTGACACGGCCGGAGAGGCGCCAGACAAGTCCGGCGCCTGAAACCGGAAGCCCGGCTCGGCTTCGGCCCTATGCCGGTTATGCCAATACGTGGAAACCTGGGGCACTAGCGCCCCAGCGACCATCCCTGCGATAAAGATGATTAAGATTTCTACTATATTTAAGGACATGTATCTATTTTACCATAGCCGTACCACCCGCACATTGTTAATGACCATTGTGCCCCCCGTGCCCGCCATGCTCATCCCCCGGCGGCTTGTTCCGCTCATTTTGCCATGCCATTATTCCCAGAATGACTACTGCGGCAAAAAGGATGAAAATCAGGATCATGGGGTTAGTTTAGCATTACGTAAACATTTACGTAAATCCGCAGATCTAAAGATTATTCCCAAAAATTGCCCCACAGCGCAGGATCCACTTCCCCGTCGAGTTTAAATATGGCCACGCCTTTGAGCCCCAGTTCCTCCGCGAGGTCGAACTTTTCTTTTATCGCTTGCGCGTCGCTCCATGATACGAAATTAAAACTCGTAGTTTTTCCGGTCTTATTGGCATAAGCGAGAGCTTTTTGCGCGACGATTTCCCCGGAGGGCGTCCCCGGAGGCGCGGAGAGCGAGGGCAATGCGGCGATGAGCGCGTTTCTCTCTTTGGTGCCGTTAACCGGCAGATACGAGAAACTCATTTCTCCGGCTTTGTTTCTCGATGGCGTTATTTTGTAGGCGCCGGCGAGGTCCAGAGCGTAAGGATGATTTAAGGATTGCACTCTCTTATAATCCTTAAACCAGTTTGGCACGACAGTCACCACATATTCGCGCCCGTAAGTGGCCACGCCGAGCATAATCTTTTCCTTGGGAATATCTTTCATGGCTAGCTCCACGACTTTTCGCACCCACTCCGTGTCCGCCACCGGCAAATACGGCGACCCCGCTTTCGCGTCGTTTAGCTTTACGTCCGCCCGGCCCTGGTCATAGGCCATGACTTGCACCTCGTCGCAATATTTGCCGATTTTTTTAAAATCATTGGAGTATTGAAGCGGCGCGTGCGGCGTGCGGAAAAGCGAGTCCAGCGGAGTGCGGGGCTCGATGGCGCAGGAGAGAATTTTCTTTTTACCCAAGGCCTTTTTGAGCTCTTTTAAAAATGCGGAAAAGCCGTCCCGGGTCACCGCCTGCTTGCCTTCGTAATCAATATTTACCCCGATGAATTTTTCTTTTTTCACCATGTCCACTATCGCCTTCACGTGCTTTGCGCGCGCGCGCTTGTCGCTCAAGATTCGTTCCATGTCCGCGCCGTTACTCCACATGACCGTCGGAATTACATCCACATCCTTCTTTTTTGCCGCCTTAAACAGGCTCTGCCAGGCGGCTTTTGCCTCCTTGTCCGCCTCCTTCCGGCCTATCTTTGCCAAATCACTCAAGGTACCATCGGACTTCACGTCATAACCAAAGGGGTGAATGATATCCAAATCGTCCAAATGTTTCTCCGTGTCTTGGGCACCCTTCACTATCTGCCAAAAAGGAATCCAGCCGGAAACCTGAAGGTCCTTATCTCCTTTGCTCCCTGCAGCCAGCGCCATCCCCGCACCGCCTAAAAACACCGCCAGAAGCAAAGCAACAAATGAAACAATATGTATGTATCTAAAATTTTGTTTAAAATTACGCATACTCATGTAGACGAACCCCCGGGCTTAAAATTACTCCGCCATATGCTCGATAATTGTTCATCTTAACTTAGATGCCGGTAGAATTTTAATGCTGATGCTCGTGGGTTCTGCGCTTGACCGCTGTCACCTCCCTGCCATTATTTCCATATTTTAGGGGCTCGAACCCATGTAAAACCCTGACATACAACAAACCCCAACCCATCGGTTTACTTGCGTTCTCCGGCAAAGTGGGATCCGGCACCGCGCTCGAGTCAAACCCCTCCCCTTCGTTGCTTATGGTAAAAGAAAGAGTATCGGCACTAATTTCATTAAAAATCACCTTGATTTTTCTTTTCTTTCTTTCCGGATAATCCCCCTGCGCCAAGAGGATTGCCTGATATATGTTTCCCTGGGCAACAATTGATTTGTCCACCTGCAGGTTGCCGTGGCCAATGGCATTTACCAAAAGTTCCTTGAACCCTTCCGCGGCATTTTTAAAATCATCTCCTTCCCAACCGACAAGGGCTATTTTTTCCCTGAGCGCTCGTACAGCCGGTTCCACTAGCTCAATATCGGTCTCAAACTCCCATTTGTCAGATTTAAACATTTCGTACACAGACCTTGTGCCTAGATTTGGAACGTTCAAGTCTATGGGGGATTCCGCTTTTGATCCTTCTGCTGACATAGTGGTATTATAGCATTTTTTCAAAACCAGATTTCTATGGCAACGGTTATGTCCGTCCCGTCGTAAAGATTTTCCTGATAACGAATTTGTTTTTTAAGCGGCAAGATATATGTGGCCGAATGCCTGTCCGGGAAAACGGAAGTCACCCACTCACTTTTCCCTATTTTCGCCCGCGCATAAACCGCACCCCAGCCGCGTCGAAGTCTGCCCTTTTGCATGTCCTTAATTTTCGCCGAGATCTTTTCGGGTACTCTTGCAAACCTCCAAGCACCCTTGTCGTCTCCACTTGTACTCCATACTATAACTTTGCTTTTGAATTTGAGAACTTTTCTGGCCAACCCTTTGCCGATTCTTTTTTTTAGTTTGGAAGAATTGGGTTGGGGCATTTTTATTTTTTAATACAAACAACCAAATTAGAAATTTACTCCTCTGAACTTCCCCAATTATATCCAAATTCAACTTCTTTATTTGTTTCAGCAGCATCCCAATATCTATCAAAACTATCTAACTCAGCTGGCTTATGCCACTTATAGAGATGTAAAAGCATGATAGTATTTTTTTGAGAATTATCTTTTAAATCTGCATCTGTGGTAAATCCATGTTTGTCGTCACCAATAAATCTCTCATGGAAAATACTACCGCCATGCACTGTCTTTTTATTTTCTTCTGTCAAAATTATATTGAGTCCTTTTTTTTCTAATTCTTGTAATCCTTTTCGAACTTCCCTTTCATGTCCAACCTCACACTTTGAAAAAAACATTCGAAATTTTTTTACTTTTTCAATATTTAAATATCCTAGATATTTTAAGGTTGTTTTATCTATATATACCATATGACAACGAACATCTCCCTCTAAAATACCAACCCATTCTGAAATCTTATCTTCACCTATTTGTCCTCTTTCAACACGTATTTCATCAATTGCTGTTCTAAAAAATGTTGGCTCAAATTCTTTGAGCTTTCTGGTTATGTGTTTGGAAAAAACTTCGGCTAATTTATCTGGTCCCCCCGCACCAAGATATAATCCTTTGGCCGTGTCTGAAGAAAAATCAAATTCTTCATCTTTTAAAGCCTGGATTATGGTATATACTTCATTTTGATTTATTCCTCGCTTACTTATTATTTTATCGAGTAAAACAAGCATTCCTCTAATTCCGCGATCTGTTTTAAGAAAGTAATTATCTGCGTCGTCCCATTCGACTGGGAACATATCAGCTATTTGCTTGAAGGAGTCTAGTATATATTCAGCGGTTTTGGTGACAATATATTCTCTAGATTTGTTTTCATACTTATTTTTAAAATGTTTATATATTAAATCAGTACCTTTGGCGTCAGCAAAAGACACAAGGTTGATTGAGCCACCCCTATCTGAATATCCACGTATACAATCGGAAAAAAACTCATCATTCGCTAGTGTGAGTATAATTTCTAATTGCGGGTTGTCATCAGAACCTAAAAGTTGATAAAGTTCATATAAAAGTGCTTTGGGAACTCTTTTCCCCCGTCCATTTAGGGTGACAAAAACTTGAGCAAGTTCACGTTCTGCCTCTTGCTCATTACCAAGTGATTTTGCATCAATTATGACACAAAATAATTTATTATCTTTTTTGCGAGCTTCTGCATTCGCAAATGCAAATAATCTATGCTGCCCATCTATAACCCAAAATTGTCCATAACTACTTTGAAAATGAAGGCGTGAGCTCTTTTGGGTAATATCGAAATTCCTGGATGAAGCTAAAACTATAGCATTAGGAAAAAGCCAGTTAGAGTTTGAATCTATGTAATTTGAAATGCTGGCGGGCTTATCTGAATTTATGATTCTATTTTTATCCAAAAGTCGTTGATACCCCTTTGGCCTATCGGCGGCACGAATTCTCCTTACTACGCTTACTGTTTTTAGAAGCCAGTTTGGATTAATCGGTGCTGCATACATTGTGTAACCGTTTTGAATTATTTTTATAGCATCCACTTCTATGTCTTCGTCAAAAATAGACTTCAGCCCCAAGTCAGAAAGAACTTGATAACGTGCAAATCTACTTATCTTATCTATAAGTTCTTCGTAGTATTCTAGGGTCTCATCGGTCCATAATGCTACCCCATACTTTTTAAGCACTTCTTCAATGTTTAATTCCTGTTTTTCTCCAGGGATCTTTTTTGGGAGACTTTGACCTGAAACAACTATAATTGCTGTCATGGAATTAGTTGTTTTAATACGGCCTGAATACTCATTTAGATGCTTATCTAAATGCCGAAAAGTACTTTCTTCATCTTTGGAATTTTTGCACTGAATTATAATCTTTCCCTTATTCAGATCTTCAGGATCTACGACTGTTATGTCTGGTCCTGCAGTAAAGTAATTACTCTCTAAAATAGTAAAGCCAAGATTTTCAAATAATTTTGCAACACGATTATGTAATTCACTACCTATTTCGGTAGTTGTAATTCCTTTTTGAACATTTTCATTAATCTCAGATAGAACTGAGGCAGACCTAGTAAGTCTTTCTGAAATTAAATTAAAATCAACCAACGGTATTTCGCGAATCCCTGATTTAAAAAATACAACCCATTTATTTTTATTTGTTACAAAACTTAAGTCATCAACTACGGAAGCAGCGGGCAATACCTTGTCGTCATTAAAAATGGGAGTTGAGATCTGAAATCTATGATTATAATTCTTATCACTCCATAGTTTTATTTTACTATTAAAATACTCACCTGTAATGATACCGCGGCCAATAAATCCAATTTTTGGAACAAAAGCTATGAAGTTATCACCTTTTTTAATTTCTTTAAAAAACCTCCTGTTACCATGGCAACCAAATACACCTTTTTTTTCAGAGATTTTCCAATTATCAAGAGTAGCTGTTAATAGCCACGCTTTTTTATTTTTTTGTTCCTCAGTGTTAAACATATTAATAATTAGTTATAACTAGTTCGCTTACACGATTACGATAGGCGACTTTTGAACCTATAAACCTTGGGGCTAAAATTTCGTTAATATTGTAATCAGAATATAATTCGTGTATTTCTGGTATATCATTATTACTTAAAACAACCTTCGCGCCTTTTTTCCGTAAATTCTCTATAAAAGAGTAAAGTTTTAATCTGTCGCTAGTAGAAAAACGTTCGGGGGTATAATTAGCAAAACTGGTTTTTTTAAGAGGATCGTAACATGGATCAAGATAAATAAAATCATCACCTTTAACTTTACTTATAATTGCTTGATAATCTTGACATTTTATTTCCACTCCATTTTTTAACATAACACTCGCTTCATAGATTATCTTTTCATCAAACGTCGAAGGGTTTTTATATTTTCCGTACGGAACGTTAAATTCATTTTTGCTATTAACCCTATATAAACCATTGAAACAGTTTTTGTTTAAGTAAATAAATGCGGCAGATCTTCTGATACCTTTGTATTTTTTCTTGTTAAAATTCTCTCTGACTAAATAATAAAAAAATTTAGAATTCTTTTTTTTAAATTTCGATAAGTATTTTATTAACTGACCTGGGTTATCTCTCACGTGAATATAAGTGTTAATTAAGTCAACATTGGTATCTGAAATTAAACTGTAAGGGGGATTATATTTTTGTTTGACATAAAAAAATACCGAGCCACCACCTAAAAATGGCTCAAAATATCTATCAATTTTTTTAGGGAAAAATTTTTCAATGAGGGGTAATATCTTTCGCTTACCACCTGCCCACTTTAGAAACGTCGGCAATTTAATAGAAGAATTCATTTTTAATCACATATATAATACCACAATAACTTATTTCTTTACATCCCCAGCGGAACCCCGTAGCGGATTCTTTTAATAATTACATTCATTCTACTACTCCTGATCATTAAACTCAATCCATCACTAAAAACTTGCTCGGATACTTGTTGGGGATAACTTTGCTTGTTTAGGTTATCTTTAGGTATTATAATATAGAGTGTAAATATGCCAAGAACATTAAATACACAACTTACTAAAAAACAAGCCCAGCTTTTTGGTTATTTGGATAAATTTCAACAAAGAAAAAATTACTCCCCTGCCTTAAAGGAAATGGCTGAACATTTTAAGGTATCTATACCGACCATTTCCCAGCGCGTAGATTATTTAGAGAAAAAGGGTCGCATAGTAAGGCAAAAAGGGGTAAAGCACTCTATTCGTGTTTTGAAAACAATGCAAGATATAGTCTCTCCTTTTATTGAACCGAAGGAAATTAGTATAAGTTTGCCAACCCTCAAATATAAAGAACTACCACTCAATAAAATAATTTATGGAGATGCTGTTGAGGTAATGAAACAAATGCCAGATAATTCCATTGATTTGACTGTCACTTCACCCCCTTATGACGAATTAAGAAATTATAAGGGTTATAATTTTGACTTTGAAAATATCTCAAAACAATTATTCAGAATAACAAAAAAGGGGGGAGTTGTAATTTGGGTTGTTGGAGATAAAATCAGAAAAGGGAATAAAAGTTTAACAAGTTTTAAGCAAGCTTTATTTTTTCAGCAAATCGGCTTTAATGTTCACGATGTAATGATTTATAAAAAGAAAAATACTCCGTTTATGAGGACAAATGGGTACACTAATTGTTTTGAATTCATGTTTGTTCTTAGTAAAGGATCTCCCAAAACTTTTAATCCATTGAAGGTTAAAACAATAAGACAAGGAAAAGAAATGTTACCTTTTAATAAAGGGGCAGATGGAATAAACAAGAAAATTTTAGGAGAACTTAAGCCTGAAAAAACAATGACAAATATTTGGGAATACGCAGTTGGCCTTGGGGGTTCAACAAGCGATAAGCTTGCTTTTGAGCACCCCGCAATTTTCCCAGAAAAATTGGCAGAAGATCATATACTTTCGTGGACTAATAAGGGTGATATTGTGTTTGACCCAATGTGTGGTTCTGGCACTTCTTGTAAGATGGCATTGAAAAACAGTCGCTCTTATATAGGTTGCGACATTTCTAAGGAATACGTTAAGCTATCTGAAAAAAGATTGAGAAATATTATATCTATTCAATAAATTTTATTGCCCTTCTGATCAGATTTATATCATCTTTAAATCTTCCTATTCCTGTATTGCAACTATCGCAAACCCATCCTCTGACTTTTCCATTACGATGATTATGATCAAGAACTACTTTACTAGTGACCCCAGCTATTGTTTTTTTTGCACATATAGGACACTGAAAAGGCACATTGTGGGGTTTCTTCTTTAACCATTCGGCTTTTTCTTTTGGAGAAACATTTGTTCCCTCAAGATCTTTTCGACACCCGCCACAAGATGGTCTTCTGACAGATCTATTATTTATGCCGTTTTGATTCTTTGCAAATTTGTTGGTATTTAAAAGTTTGTGACAAATATTACAAATCTTTTTAGTAAATGCGTCTCCAGTTTTTTTGACATCAAATATTTTAAAGTCTTTTTTGAGAAGCTTTACTTTTTGCCAGTTTCGGATAAAAAATATTGAAGCACCTTCATTTGTTTCGGATTCAATGATTCCAACATCATATTTTTCAATCAAAGATTTTCCGGGAATATTTATATTTTTCTTCGCAAAAACAAATTTACTTTTCATAGTCCTCATTCTACTCCAACCCGACCCTAAACTCAACGCATAACGGAAAGCGCCCCGACCTCGGTCGGGGCGCTGGGTTTTTCGTTTTACTGGTTATTTTCCACCTTGAAAGTAATTTTGTAACTAGTGGAAGGCTCGCTCACGAGTTTCTCGGGAGAGATGCCAGCAATGGAAACTAGGAAAGTGTCGAAGGTCTTGGGCGCGGCGTCGCTTGCGAGGTCTAGGGTCTGCTCATCCGTGTCGGACTTGAGGGTGACATTGGCGACCAGTCTGCCCGCCCATATGCATTGCACATCGCTCGGACAGCGGCTGTCCTCGACTATTTTATTTAAGGTGATGCGCACCCCGTTCACATTTTTAGTTTCGCCTACTCCTATGGCGCCCTCAGACTTGGTTTCATTATTCGTGTCAGTTTTGACCGGAATATTCGGGCAGGCCGCAAATTCGCAATTGGGCCCCTGCCGGCCTACGGCCGACCCGTCCGGGCAGATCTTGGCTTCCATGGTGCAGGCCACCGGCTCCCCTCCCGGTAGCACCCCTTTGGGAACGCCCACAAAATACGCCGTGGCCGCGGTGGCCGCGAGAACAATAATGACTGCGATTGTTATGTAAGTTTTTTTCATAATTAATTTTTCAAAGCTCGCTTTTACTTTTTAATGCTTATGCGGCCAGGGCTTGGCTGCCTTCGTCCAACATCGGCAGGACGAGTTTTGCGGCTTCTTCGTAATTTCCCTCCATGGCCAGGTCACGAATCTCCGTTGGCGGGATTGTCTATGATACTGGTCAGGTTATCTCTGTGCTGGTCAAACCAGGCTGTGTTGCCCGCGCGCCACTCATCCTGGCTGACATCGTCGGGTTTTTTGCCGCGTGCCAGTTGCGCGATAACACGCTGGAAAGGAGCCCTCTTTTCCAAAGGAATTCTATCCACGTCATTGTTCGGAGGCAACTCTCCTTCACGCGTACCATCCGTGTTCAATGCTTCATGCATAGGACTAATCATAACCCTTTTTATTTTTTATTCCAGCTACTTTACCAAACTAAAGTAATTTAGTTGAGTAAAGCATACAAAGAGAAAACCACCCGCAGTGCAGGTTTTATTTATTTTCCGGGGATTTTACTTTGATGCGATCATTGCCCGTATTCGTTTTTTCGATGGATACCAGCTCCACCGGCCACTCTTTATTTTGTTCATCCACCAAAATAATGACATCCCCGGGATTAAGGACTCTGTCGCCAAAATCAAGGTTGGAGATACCTACTTCACCTTTGCTGAGGAATGTCCTGAGTTGAGTTTTGGTCACCAATGTTTTGGCCGGTTGACTTAATATTTCTTCTTCTTTCTCCCGTGCTTCTAGGGCTGCTCTTTCTCTGGCGGCTACCTCCTCGCTCAACTTATCCCTGCGTTCCGCTTCTTCTTCTATTTGCTCCGCGCTTTTTTGGCCTACATTTCTGGCTCTAGACCACGAGTCGTTATTTTCCATAAAGTAATTATAACATATTCCTTCTATAACATTCCCTTCATCCCCGCTACTTTACCAAACTAAAGTAATTTAGTTAACTCAAGTAGAAGCCTACCTTCTACACTTAATCATCAACGACCAAAAGCTTGCTTGGGTGTTTATGTCCATTTACAATCCTAACTTTACTTACCGACACGGCAAAATGACCCGCTACAAGTTCGAGAACGCGGGCATTGGCCATATTGCGCTCCGCTTTTTCACGCACGGAAACTTCAAAATGGTCCTCCGATTTTTGGGAGAATGTTTCTTTCCGCGCCCCTGCGGTGACTTTCACGTGTACGTAGCGCACCCTTAATTTTTTAGTTAATACCCGAGCTCAGCCGCGTTTTTTAGGTTAATGTTCCCTGGACCTACGGCACCGTTCATCATCGCCTGCAAATCCACGAATTCAACCGACGATGGGACAACAAATTTTGTCTCATCGCGAGTCCAGTCTTTGCAGGTATAGTCAACTTGTAAATCAAGATCAACGGAAGACTTAGCTCCTATCCCTGCCGCCGCGGCAGCATTTGTTTTCTGTGTGGCCATCTTTACCCCACTGCTGCCGCTCCACATATACGAAGTCTCCCCTTTCACGAGCATACCGGCGGTCTGTGTTTTACCGCTTGCTTGCATAGTAAAGTCTCCGCGCATTTCTCCGGACGAAGAAATATACATGGTACCCGAAGAATTTTCTCCGGCCACGGCGCTCTCAAAGGTACACATCACACTCTTGCCCATGCCCATGAGCGAGCGGAGCGAACCTTTGGCGTTGAGCCCGAGGTTGGCGTTAGCATTTGCATTGGCGTCTGCCTCCTCATTCGCCTGGGTAGATGTGTCCACTTCGGCTCTATTCTTGGAAACCACGTACGCGCCGCCGCCGATGGCGAGCACCGCAATGATGGCTATAATGATAAACGGTGCGAACCCCGCCTGCAATTTTTCTTTGGTCATAATTGTTTTATAAATGTTAAAAACTTTATAATCAGTCTATTATACTTTATTTTACAAGTACGATGCTACTTTGTCAGCAAGTCGAGGTCCGCGGACAGGCAGGCGGTAAATTCCTCCGTTTCGGTCCAGCCGCACTTGCCGCTCGCCTGCCGCTCGCAGGTAGCCGTGCTGAAACAGGCATACTCCGGACGATATTCGCAGGTGGACACCGCGCCGGGCTCATCGGAGCAGATGGTATTGCTACAGCCGCCGACATAACAGCCGTCGCGCACTACCGGGCCCTGTTCACCCGTGTCTTCCACATATACCGTACCGTCGGGAGTCCGGCACTGCCGCGGATTGCTTTCCTCCACCGGATAGCCCGCCGCCGCGCACTCCGAGAAATTGGTAACGAAAGTAGGCGTGTTGTCGTCAGTATTTTTATTGGTCTGATACAGCCAATAGCCCAAAATGGCCACCACTACGACCCCTACGACTGTCCACATAATCTTTTGATTTTTGTCCATGATAAATTAAGTTGTTAAATTAATAATAGCCCTGCTTATATTATAGACGAAATACCGGCGCTTTTGTGACGGTTAAGGTGCATAATTGCCCTGGTCGCCTGGGGCGGCGGGAGAGGCGGGCAAACCGGAGCCCGAAAGCGGGATGGCTTCGCCCAGATATTTCGGCTTGCGGGAAAGGAGAACATCAAGCACAGCCTTTTCGCTGGCTAGCGCCTCGCGGATATAATTTTTTAGCGCAACCCGTCCGCTGTCCGCGGCAAAACCGTATGCTTCGAGCCCGAGCGCGCGGGCGATAAACACTGCCCTGGGCAAGTGGAACGCCTGGGAAACCACTATGACGGAGCCCGCCTCAAAAATTTCTTTGGCGCGGTACATGGAACTGTAAGTGTCGAAACCGGCGTGGTCCAGGAAAATATTTTCTTCCGGGATGCCCTCCGCTAAAAGATAATTGCGCACGGGATTCACTTCGTTATAGTAAACGGTACTGTTGTCCCCGGAAACGAGAATTTTTTCCACCTTGCCCGCGCGATAAAGCGCGATGGCCGCCTTGACCCGGTCTTCAAACAAGGGCGAAAGCTTGTAGCCGGAAACTACGGACGCGCCCGGTATGAGCACCGCCTGCGCTTTGGGCACTTCTGCCGAAGATTTATAAATGTGGGGACGCGCCTTAGCGTAAACGGCCAGGTTGACGAAAAATATGAGCGCCAAAAGCGCCGCTGCCGCGTAAAACACATATCTCAACAACCGTTTGATTTTATTTTTCATATCTTGGCACGTGTAAGTATTGATATAAGTATTAAAATACATTGGTACGCTTCTTTGTGCATTATATCAGAAAATGCGGTTGCGGAGAGGTTTCAGCGAGGAAGAAGCGGGTCCGAACCTGGGATGAAGTTCAAATAGCTTTAATAGAAGAAGATTATATATAAAATTAATTTTTCTGTAGTTAGAATTTTATAAAAACAAAAGGGGTCACGACTACTAGCTTGTGACCGCTTTCGTCGTGACCCGATTCCGATTCTTTGCCCACCCCACGCAACACACGACTGCCGAAGCAACCTGGAAGTCAGCAAAGAACGTCTGTCCTTTCTGATATCCAAGCACTGCAGCAAGCACATGTGCAAATCCGTAGAGGGCCCATCCCTTACGCTCTTGGTGGTGTGTGAGAAAGTAAGTTCCCCACAACATACCCACGGCGCTCGGCAGCTCGACGATAGTAATGCGTCCGTTGAAGGCAAAAATCGCCAGGGAACACATCACTATCATAATTACCAACTGAATCACCAATTCCACACGTGGATTTTCAAAGTCTCCCTTGAAAAAGCCATAGCCCATCAGGATGATGAGGCTTCCTTCGAGGGCCGTGTAGACCGGTAATCCAATCAGGTAAAAATACAAAACTGCCAGAGCGGCGGCGATTACTCCAAGTAACCACCCAATTTTTAGCTTCTCAAGGATGAACACCTTGTTGGCAAAGAAGATGACCGAAACCAGGACCTGGAGTATCAGTATCCAGTCCATCGAACACCTCCTGTGTTAAATTTATCACATTTTGTCTAAAAAGTCAATGTTTCCGAACCTGGGATGAAGTTCAAATAGCTTTAATAGAAGAAGATTATATATAAAATTAAAATTATGACTAAAACTATTCGTTTATTCGCGCGAATTAGAGATTGAGTTGCTGCGGGATTATTTCGCTCCGCATTTTAGACGAAGCTCCGCTAGGTCCGCGGCGGTGGGTTTGAGATTCTCGCTTTTGTTCAGTTCATACATGATCGCTTCGGGGTCTGCCACATGGCCCAAGGACAGCGCGTGGCCGAGCTCGTGCGCCAGAAGGCGCACGAGCTCGGCGCGATCCTCGAATTCATAGATATTTATTTCCCTCTGCCTGCCGTTCTCCACGTACAGGCCCTCTTCGAAAGTTTCGCCCCGCGAGTCGCTCACGGTATTGTAATTTTCCACCGACAAGTTGAGTTTTTTGGCGAGCGCATTGAGCTCCGCGACCAGAGCGTTCACTTCTTCTGCGGCCTTGTTAACTGCAGTCTGCGTTTGCTTCAGGTCGGCCGCTTCCGCCTCGAGTGCCTGGCGTTCTTTTTGGAGCTTGTTAAATTCCCCCTCCGGCGCGCCGCCTTTATCGTTCCAATATTTTACTTCCGCCTCGTAAGCATCCTGGCGTTGGTTGAAAGACTTGATGTCCGCATTCAGACTGTTTTTGTCTCTCTCATATTGCCGCCGGAGCGATTCGAACTCGGAGCGGAGGGTATCATAGGATTCCTGATTCTCTTCCAGGACCGTGCCGATGCGTCCGAGCTTCGCTGTGGCTGCTTGCCGGTAATCATATAGGAGGTTAATTTTTAAAATATCTCTGCCCTCTTCCTCCGGCGCGTGCGCGAAAAGCTCGCGGCCGAAGGCTTCCTCCCAGACCGCTTCCGCATCTTTCACCGCATCCAGAAAATATTTTTTGGTAACTTTGAATTCCCCCGCGAAATCCCCGAGCGCGTACCGTATGGGCTCCTCGCAGGGCCGCGGCGGAAAAAAATATTCCCGGGACTCATATAGAAAAAGCCCCAGGGCGGCAATGCAGAAGATAAAAGTTAGAAACCGCTTCATCAAGTTACTTCTCGCTTAAGGTATACCGGTCGTTTTTCATATTTCTTAGGTTAATTATACAAAACGAAACGCTGTAGTCAATTAAAAAATTAAGCAAAAAGAAATCCCGCAAAGAATCTCCTTGCGGGATGCGAACCCCGCGGTTCGCTTTGCCTTTCGGCAAGATGTTTTCGATTGTTCGGCTGTCGCCGAGTGGGGCGCGTCGCGCCCCACTCGGCGGAGGAGTAGGATCACATGGCCTGTCCCGTTGGAACCCCGCAGTCGGTCGCGAACGCCAGCTTCTTTTCCTCGGCGTGCGCGATGGTGATGGAGCCGTTGATGCGCTCCGTCGAAAAGATGAAACGGCCGGCGGCAGACTGGACGACTATCTGCTTTACCGAGCCCTTGTCGACGAGCACGACGACGCTCTTCACGACCTTGTCCCATCCGAGCATTTCACGCCGAGCTACGAACGCGTAGTTCGACGTAATGGTGCAGGGTCCGCGAGTATAGATGTCGCGGCTGGGATTGTCGAGGTGGGTTTCGGCCCACCCGTGCGGCACGACACTCGCGGGGAGTCTGCTGTACCACACTTCAATGGTGCCAGCGGTCGGGTTTTCGGGCAGAGTCTGCGCGAAAGCGGCCACTGCGGTGAACGAGAGAACGACGAGGAGAACGATATTCCTCATTGGTTGTGTTACCTCCAGCATAAAGTATACCATATTTTGTAAAAAAAGTCAATAAAAACCCCGTTTGCTCCCCTTCTGGAACAGGGCTTGTTTTTAAAGCCCGAATGTGCGATAATCGTTTTTATGAGTTTAGTGTCTGTCATCTTGCCTTACGCGCAGATAATAGTTTCGGTCATTCTCGTAGCCACGATACTGCTTCAGCAGTCGGCCGCAGGCGTGGGCGGAGCTTTGGGCGGAAGCGACATGGGGAGCTTTCATCAGACGCGCCGCGGATTTGAAAAGTTCCTTTTTTACCTGTCTTTGGTATGCGCCATCCTTTTTGCTTTATTGGCATTTTTGTCTATAATTATTAAGTGAGTGAGGAATGCGGAGGCCGACCTATGCATTCCGAGCGAACGAGATAATTATATTGTATACAGTTATATAATTATTAAGTGAGGGGCATTTTAAATTCTTGCTTTGGCTGTCACTGATAGAAATACCGCACTAGATTTTTTTATTGTATTCTATGGATCTTAATAATAAGATGCGCCAGTTTAAAATTACTGGTAAATTACCTACAAAAGAACAGATAAACGGAGCCTTGTCCTCTTTTTCCAAAAAGGAACGGGTGGTTTTCGGTATTTTGGTGCTGGCGCTCCTGGTAAGCTCGTTGGCGCTCATCCAAATACTCAATAAATCGCTCATGACCGAAGTGCCACTTCTGGGCGGGCGCATTTCCGAAGGTATTGTGGGCACTCCGCGCTTCATCAACCCGGTCTTGGGCAGTTCCCCCGCCGACCTGGACATGATTTCGCTCATTTACTCGGGGCTCATGAGAAAAAATGCGGACGGTACGCTTGTACCGGACCTGGCGGAAAAACACGAAGAATCGGACGACGGGCTTACCCACACTTTTACTCTGCGAGAAAAAATATATTTTCATAATGGCGAGCCGGTCACGGCGGACGATGTCATATTTACCATTGACCGGGTCAAAAATTCGGTAATTACCAGCCCGGAAAAATTGAACTGGGAAGACATAACGGCGGAAAAGAAAGACGAGCGGACCATTACGTTCACCTCGCGGCAGCCGAACCCAAACCTGCTCGAAAATGCCACGCTCGGCATCCTGCCCAAGACTCTTTGGGAAAACGATTCCATGGAACTCAATGATGCCAACACCATGCCCGTAGGTTCGGGACCTTATAAGATTGAGGACGTTTCCAAAAAATCAAGCGGCGTGATAAATTCTTACCGGCTCCGGGCTTTCGACCGGTTCGCATTGGGCAAGCCTTACATCCGGGAAATAAGTTTCCATTTTTATACCAATGAGGAGGAGATGATTAGCGCGCTTAGGGATGGCGAGGTGAACCAGGTGAGCTCCATCACGCCCGCAGTCGCGGAAACCCTCGAGGGCGAGAACTATCGCATAGAGTCGGAGACTCTGCCCCGCGTGTTCGGACTGTTCTTCAATCAGAATCAGAACCAGCTTTTCACCGACAAAGCCGTCACGTCCGCCATCAACCTTGCGATTGATAAAGAAAAAATAGTCCGCGAAGTTCTGCACGGGTATGGCATTGCGATAGATGGCCCCATGCCGTCGAGTTTTCTGCCGGAAAGCGCGGAAATCGCTAATGCCGAAAAAACCGGGCGCGAGGAAACTCTCGAGAAAGTACGGGACATGCTCAAAAAGGCCGGATGGACCGACGGCGAAGAGGGATACCTGGTAAAAACCACCACCGCGAAAAATAAAAAGAAGACAATCACCACGCTTGAGTTTTCGATCTCCACCGGCAATGTTCCCGAGCTCGTCACCACCGCGGAACTTATCCGGCAGGATCTGGCGACGGTAGGCATCAAAGTTGATGTCAAGACCTTCGAGGTCGGCAATCTGAACCATAACGTCATAAGTCCCCGCAAATACGACGCGCTCCTTTTCGGACAAGTGATAAATCGCGAATCCGACCTTTACGCCTTCTGGCATTCTTCGCAACGCAAAGAACCGGGACGCAACGTAGCAATCTACACCAACGCCCGCGCGGATAGTCTTTTGGAAGACGCTTTCATCACTTTGGACGACAAGCGCCGGGCGGAGAAATATGCTCAATTCGCAGCCGAGGTAAAGAAGGACGTACCGGCTGTTTTTTTATACAGTCCTGATTTCATTTACGTAACCGCCAAAGACCTGTCGGGTCTTTCTTTGAAACATATCATCTCTCCGTCGGACCGGTTTAATGATATTTACAAATGGTTCACCAAGACCGAAAATGTTTGGAAAATATTCGCAAAAAATTAATTAGCATCTTTAATCCCGCCACGGCGGACAAACACTTACAACGACAATGACAAAAAAAACCAGATTAACCTTCAGTTCTCTTAGTATCGATAACAAAAACGAGCGGCAGGCTTCGCACACTGCGGGACCTTCCGGCGAAAGAATTCCGGGCCGCGCTGCTCCGGCAGGCGGACATCGGCATTTTGACAAGAAAAGGCAACCCAAAAGCTCCACTTACCAATATTCCAAGGGCGGAGACAGGCGCGGCAGCGGGCGGCCCTACGGCAACAAGGGCAAGGACAAAGGTTCCCCCTTCGGCGGCGTGGAAGAAGTCGGACGCAACATGCTCGTAGTGGAATCCGAAAAAGATCTCCTGGTCTTGGACCTGGGATTTCATTTTATTGATGAAGAAGAGGCCATGGGCGCGGACTATACTCTGCCAAACTTCAAATATCTGGAGGAACACAAAGATAAGATCCGGGCCGTGATTGTCACCCACGGACACCTCGACCATATCGGTGGAATTCCTTTTATAATGGAACGCATCGGCAACCCGCCTATTTATACCCAGTATCTGACCAGCCTGATGATTAAGAAAAGGCAAGAGGAATTCGTGGGTAAGCCCTTGCTCGACATACGGGTGGTGGACGAAGATACCAAAATAAAGTTCAATGAGTTATCCCTGGGCTTCTTCCCGGTTTTCCATTCCATTCCGGACTCCATGGCCGTCATCATCGGCACGCCTTACGGCAATGTCATAGTTTCCGGCGACTTGAAGCTGGAACACGACGGCGGCGTACCCACACCCAAAGAAGAGAAGAAGTGGACCGCCTTGGGCAGAGAGAAAAACCTCCTGCTCATTGCCGACTCCACCAACGCGGAAGTGCCCGGTTTCTCCGTTTCCGAGCGTGAAGTCCAAAAAACCCTGGATGGCCTTATTAAAACTACCAAGGGCCGGCTTATCATCGGCACGTTCGCCTCGCAATTCGACCGGATGATAAAAATCGTCGAAATATGCGAACGCTACAACAAGAAAATAGTGGTGGAGGGCCGCAGCATGAAATCCAATATCGAGATAGCCAAGCTCGCGGGACTCATGAAGCCCAAGGAGGGCACTTTTATCGAGGCCCAGAACATGGATGACTATCCGCCGGACCGGATAGTGGTCATAGCCACGGGCGCGCAAGGCGAGGAGTTCGCCGCACTTATGCGCATGGCCATAAATAATCATAAGTACATAAAATTGAATTCGCGGGACACGGTCATTTTTTCTTCTTCCGTAATTCCCGGCAACGAAGTGAACATCCAGAAATTAAAGGACAACCTCTATCGGCACGACCTAAAACTCATCCACTACGGCATGGCCGAGGTCCACTCCGGCGGGCACGCCCGCCAGGAAGACCTGGTCTGGATAAACAAGGCTGTCGGCGCAAAATTCTTCGTACCCGGCTACGGGCACCACTCCATGCTACGCATCCATGCCCAGCTTATCCATGAACGGACCGGACTCTCCAAAGAAAACATCGTCGTGCCGGACAACGGCATGGTGATAGAAGTCGTGGAAGGCGGCAGCCGCATCACGGTTCGCAAAGAACGCGCGCCTGCCTCGCTCATGGTAGTGGACGGGCTCTCTATCGGCGACATTCAGGACGTGGTGGTGCGCGACCGGGTTATGCTCGCGCAGGACGGCATGTTTGTGGTCATCGCCCTGGTAGACCAGAAGACTGGCAAGCTGAAAAAGTCGCCGGACCTTATTTCCCGCGGCTTCGTATATCTCAAAGAAAATCAGGAACTGCTCCGGCAGGTCAGGATAATAATCAAAAAATCCATCGAGGATGCGACTGCAAAAATGCACCCGGTAGATTTCGACTACATCAAATCGTCACTCGGGGAAAATGTGGCAAAATTCCTCTTCCAAAAAACCGCCAAGCGCCCCGTGGTCATACCGGTAATCCTAAATGTTTAAAATTAGGGACATGGAGCATAACCGAAAAATAATATATCTGGCGGGCTTTCTGTTCTCTCTGCCGATAGCCCTGATGTCCTACATCAACTCGAGCTTCCTTTCTACGTTTGTGCGAAGCGAAATGATGGGCCTTACGTATGCCGCAGCCTCGGCGGCATCAATCCTGGGGCTCCTTTTGGCACCGCACGTATTGCGGCGCATGGGCGGATACCGGTTTCTTCTCCTCGTCATCGGCCTCGATGCTTTAACGATCCTCACTTTTGCCCTGGCGAAACAAGTCTGGGCCGTATTGGCGGCATTCATTGTCGGATTCGCGTTGAACATGATAATCGTGTTCACACTGGATGAACTGCTTAAAATATTCACAAAAAATTCCGGGACCGGCGGAGCGCGGGGAGCATATCTGGCCTTGGCGAACGTGGCCTGGATAGGGGCGCAAGGAGTGTTCGTTTTCGCTTCGGTAGAGGGAGTTTTTTCCTTCCGGATCATTTATGCTTTGGCATTTGTCATAATGACCGCATTTTTCCTGCTGGTACTTTTGAAACTTAAAAATACCGCGGACCCGGAGTATGATCACATCAAGTCTTTCAGATATGTCAGACAATTCTTTAAACATGTAAATCTTCGCCGGTCTTACTACCTGAACCTTCTGCTTCAGCTGTTTTATTCGGTCATGGTCATCTACACGCCCATTTACCTCTCAATGCATATGGGCTTCAGTTGGAAAGAGATCGGAGCGATTTTTGCCATCATGCTTACCCCCTTTTCACTCTTGCCGTTCCTCGAGGGCACTTATTCCGACAAGGTGGGCGAGAGGAAAATGCTGATGCTGGGATTTTTCATCGCCGGAGGAGCGACGCTTTCTATATTTTTTATCCGGACCCCGGAGATCTGGGCATGGGCAATAGCGCTTTTTATGACCCGCGTCGGCGCTGCCACGATAGAAACGATGAGCGACGCTTATTTTTTCAAGCACATCACGCCGGAGAATGAAGAATGGGTGGGTGTTTACCGGAGCGCGCCCGGCGCGTCATACATCATCGGTCCGCTCGCAGCTTTGGCGATATTTGCTTTAGTCCCCTCTTTCAATTATATTTTTCTTGTCTTGGGCGCTCTCATGCTCTACGGCGTGTATCTTGCCTCCACCATCAGGAAGGGCGACCGGTAATTATTTTCTCGGCCGGAGCAAAGCGTTTTTATAAATTTTTTCTTTATAGGGCTTAAGGCGGACGATTTTTACCGTTAAACCTTTTTCTTTTAGGTCTTTTTTTAAGTTTTTAACATAATCTCTCTGGTCATAACCCAATGCAATTATGTCCGGACGCGCTTTTAGTATGTGCGCAAGGTGATTGGTCAATCCCCCGAGAATCACCCTGTCCGCAGCATTGGTTTTTTTCAGCAACGCCGCCCTTTTCTTCTCGGTTAAAACCGGCCGCCTGCCCTTAATCCTCTTGACATTCCCGTCCCGAGCCACTGAAACTGTGAGCAAGGAACGGGCCGCCAAATCCCTTGCCTGCCTGAAAAAATCAAGGTGTCCGGGGTGCAGGCCGTCGAAAGTGCCGAATACCATAATTTTTACCCGCCTCTGGCGGTCTATCTTTTCCACAAGTTTTTTTGACATCGCTTTTTGTAAGTATATACTAAGTAGGTTCCTTTTAAAAAATTCAAAGAAATGGGTTGGGGAAACCGGTGAGATTCCGGTACAGTGCCGCTACGGTAAGCCTCGTCAAACGAGGACAAGTCCGACTACCATTCATTTCTAAGTCCCGAGCAGGATAATCTTCCATTTTTTTGGAGGACCCTTAAATTCTGCTCGAAATTTTCTTGGCAGGATTTTTTCGTTTTATATGAGTAAAAAAGTAAAAATTTTAATAGGCGTGTCGAGCTTGGCTATACTGGCGCTTTTCGCATTTTATGTTTCGGTTCCGAGCGAAAACATTGAACAAAAAGCGACAACAGTTCCTGAAAACAAATCGTATGAGGACTCGGGCGGAACGGACAAGACAACAACGGAAAACACAAAACCTGCAAAAGCTCCGATTGCTCCAAAGATAGAGTACAGGAACGAAATCAAGGCTGCGCCTTTGGAAAAATCCGGAACCGTAACGGTAATATTCGGTAGCGATACGACAAAGCTGCCCGTAACTCCGGGTACAATTTTTTACGATACGCTGGTAGAAGCGCGAAATGAGGGATCAATAACATTTTCCGGTAAAAACTATCCCGGCCTCGGATTTTTTGTTACCGATATAGGCAAGCTCCATTCCGGAAATGGGCAGTATCTTCTTTATTACATTAATGGCAAAGAGGCGACTGTCGGCGTTTCTTTATACAAGCTCATGGACGGCGACGTTATTGAGTGGAAATTAGAATAAAAATATGAATAAAAAAATATTCGGCTTTGGTTTGACATTACTGATAATTTTCTTTTTTGGGAGTTTTAACATCAATACCATCTTCGCGGAGGACGAGGCGCCGGTAGAAGAGGCGGCCGAAGATCCCGTGGTGCTGTCCGGCATAGCCATCACCGAGCTGGCCAATAAATTAGAATATATTGTCGGCGATACTTTGGACATTGGCGGCTTGGAAGTAACTGGAACATACAGCGACGCGAGTACGGCTCCGATAGCTATCCCGGAAGCGAATATATCCGGTTTCGATTCATCCGCCCCCGCCACCGGGCAGATTTTAACCATTACCGTCGACGAACAGACCGCGACATATACGGTAGATATACTCGCGGCATCGGACGGAGAGGACGCTCCCCTTTCGGTTGAAGAAAGCGTAGTCCTGCCCAACGGCTGCGAAGTGGAAGATACTAGCGGTGAAATTCACCTGTTCCCGAAAGATACCTCCGCGGAGTATCTGGCTATCTGCGCGTTCGCGGAAGCGCTCGAGCAGGGCTTTGTGGACGACATCGAATTCGTAGATTCCGGCTTCGGGCTTTTCATCCAAAGCATAAATGGCATCGCGGAAGAAAATACGTACTGGAAACTCAATCTTAATAGCGCCGGCGCGAGTGTCGGGGTATCTGAGTTAGAACTTGAAACGGGTGACATTGTATCACTTATACTGATGGCAACATCATTCGACCCTGAAACTGAAATATTCGAAGAAGAGCCGCTTGACTATAGTCTAACGCTCACGATTGAATCCTTGGATGCAGTATTTAATAATGTCATTGTGCCAAACACATGCACTGTAATAGATACTGATGACGTTATGCATACATTTCCGAAAGAGAATTCTCCAAGTGGATTCTTGGGCGTATGTGCGCTTGTCGCAGCAAAAGATAAAGGATTTGTTGATGAATTTGAGTTTATTGATTTCGGATTCGGTCTGTTTTTGGATAGCATAGACGGCATCTCTACAACCGAGGATTTCAGTGCGTTTTGGAATTTATCTTTGAACGAAATTTCCGCAGACGTTGGTATTACTGACCTTGTGCTAGATATTGGCGACACTCTCTCGCTTGCATATCCTTCTCACGATGAAATAAATCTCCGCGTCATTGCGCTTACATCCCTGCCTGAGGAAGAAAATGATAATGATGGCGGAGGAGGTGGAAATAATAATGATGATGACACCCCCGCCTTTAGTGTTGAAGACGCATTGGATTATCTAAAAAACGTGCAAGGCCCAAACGGCTCTTTTGCTAATTCCCTTTTGTACACCGACTGGGCGGCCATAGCATATGCGGCCGCGGACGTATCCGGCGATTCCCGTAATTCCCTGCTCCACTACCTCGAGTCCAATAATTCGGTAAGTTCTCTGCTCACCGACAACGAAATGGCGTAAATTATATCGAGGCTATCCTGGAAGAATTTGATGGTCAGCAATTTGGCGATTCTGATCTGGTTAACGACGATATTTTCGCTCTTCTGCCCCTAGCAAATGCCGGTTATGACGAAGATGATGTTGAAATTAGCGAAACCATTAAATTTATATTATCAAAGCAAGCGACTACCGGTTCCTGGCTGGGAAGCGTGGATATGACCGCCGCCGCAGTACAAGCGCTCGTGCCTTTTGAAAACGTAGAGGGCGTGGATGCCGCCCTTTCTAAATCTGAACAGTACCTGACCGACAAGCAAGAAAGTGATGGCGGCTGGGAAAATATTTTCTCTACGAGCTGGGCGCTACAGGCAGAAAGCGCTTTGAACGCTTCGTGGACCAAGGACGGCAAGTCCGGACTCGACTATCTGGCATCCGCCCAAGACGAAGCGGCCAACGGCGGCGCTGTCCTGCCCGCAAGCCAGAGTTCTGAGAACGCAATCTGGGCCACGAGCTACGCCATACCCGCCGGCCTCGGCAAATCATGGGGTAATATCATGGAACCTGTTTCTAAACCCTCAAGTCAAAATAGTTCGAGTAGTTCTTCCAATAATAAAGACAAGAAAACCGCGGAATCTGATGATACTGAAACATCCGATACGGTTTTGGCAAATAATGAACCCGACCCTATGGTCCTGGGCGTCTCTACTGAAAATAAAATAACAATACCGACCACCGAAACTAAAAAGTCTCCGGCTGCATCTTCGGATAGTTCGCCGACAAATACCGATACGGAAGAAATAAATTCCAATACGCCTACCAACACAGAAACCAACCCCTTACCGCCGGAAACTTCCGATATGCCTACGTATGTTCCCTTCATCCTCGGGGGCGCGTCCGGGCTTGTCCTCTTGTACTTGGCCCTGAAAAATATCTTCGGGTTCTAAGTTATTGAAACAACCAAGAGACTGGGCAAAACCAAGGTTGCGGAATGGCGAGCAACATGAGTATCGCGCCTAATAAGCCCAAATTCTTGTAGAAATTTATGCGTTCGCCCATGCGCGCCATCGGGTCCGCCACTTCCCAATATCGGTGCATTTTAACGAGCGTACCCAAAAGAAATAGGGCAAGCAGAAGCACCGCATACTCGACATAAACGCCGAGCAGTATCCCCAAGCCGCCCAAGAGCATCATGATGCCGGTTATAATCACCGAAGCCTTGGGAGCAGGCACGCCTTTGGACTGCGAATAGCCCGCAAGGCCGTCCGTGTTCTTAAAATGACTGTAGGCGTTTTGCAGGAAATACCCGCCCAACAGGATTCTGCCTAAAAGAAATAGGTAAAGCATCGTTTTTATAGGTTATTAATAATATGTTAAATTATACATCGCTCTCCCTAAACTTCAAGGTCTGGCTATTTTTTAAATTTCAGCCAGAGTTTTTTAAAATAGGGCATGGACAACTGCTGGATCATGAAGGCCAGCGCGGGCACTATGGCGTTAAGCCAGGGATTCGGATTATAAAAAATATTGCTACAACTATGTACGAGAAAAACGCCAGGAGCAATCGCCGCGCGGCGCTGGTTTCCCATGCCTTATCGAGCTCCACTCCCCTGTTCCGCTCTTCGATTTTTTGCACCCGATTTTCCAAATTTTCCATAATAGTTAATTAAAATATTAATTTTTGATAAAGCCCAGGGCTTTGCGAAGTTTAAAAAGCTCAATGTTCAGGTAAGGACTTACCCATTCTATGGAAATAAGAAAGAACACAAGCGCCGTCATATAAGTGGCCCAGGTTAATTGATAACGGGTCATGGACAAACTAAACCATTTATCAAAATAAAAGGGAATGAATCCTACTTCCGTCAAAGGTAGCGGGTTACCTGCCAGTATTCGCAGATGGTTTTCCAAAAAGGTCGCGGGGCAGCCGCCGTATAATGACCAGACAAGAACCGCTGACAATAAGGCGATGGACTCCATCGGCCTGAATCTTTTATACCTTATGCTTATCAGAATCCCAATAAGGATGAGAAAAATCAGGGCGGCATGAATTACCATTACTGCGTCTGCCAGAAATTTGTACGACATATGGATGATTATATCATTTTTTCCACTCGGTAATCTTCCCGGCTAGTATTTCTATTTTTTCCGCCTTGCGGAGCTTTCTGAGGTAGGATTTGGGGATAATATCGTAATGTTTCACTTTATCCAATTTTTTATCTATATACCAAAGATTGCCTTCCGCCACTTCCCAATTTTTTTTTAAGGTGCCGAGATTAAAAGGCGCGGAATATTGCCTTAAAGTTTTCCGTCCGTTGTTTAAAAAATATTCATGAAAGTAAGACAGCGCCAGCTCGCGGATATTTTTATAAACCGGCTCGCGGTACCGCAAAACCGCATGATTGGTTTTAGATAATGCGCCCCAGAATTTACCCGATTTGAAAGGCACTATGACATGGTCGTAATCCTCCTTTTCCGCTTTGAGATGGAGCAGATAGGGCTTAAAACCATGCCTCGAGAGGATGTAAGCCCCGAGGAGCGCGCCTTCGAAGCAGTGCGCTCTGTTATGCCGGAGCGTAAAAAGCGGGCTTCTCAAGGTCTCCACTGTACGGCCATTTTGTCTCTCGAAATTAAACGGCACCCTATTCAAAAAATCCTGCACCTTGGCGGGAGTGTTTAATTTTTCAAACAGAGTTTTTTCCCTTTTAGAAAATTCCGGCATTAATATATCATATATGATAGGTTAAGGAGCTATTCCCATTCTACCGTGGCCGGCGGCTTGGAAGTGATGTCGTACACGACCCGGTTTATGCCTTTGACTTCATTGGTGATGCGGCTGGAGATTTTTGCCAAAAGGGAATGCGGCAGGTGCACCCAGTCGGCGGTCAGGAATTCCGCGGTTTCCACAGCCCGGAGAATTATCGGATGGCCGTAGGTCCGGGCATCGCCCGCGACGCCGACGGAGCGGATATCCGGCAGGGCCACGAAATAGAAGAACTGCGGATTTTTCGCAAAATCAGTCTGCTCCATCTCTTCTTTGACTATCCGGTCAGCCAAGCGCAGTATTTCAAGTTTTTCTTTGGTGACTTCGCCGATGATACGGACCGCAAGTCCCGGGCCCGGGAAAGGCATGCGGTACGTTATCTTTTTCGGTAAACCCAGTTTGTCGCCCACCTTGCGCACTTCATACTTGTATAAATCCCGGAGCGGCTCAATCAGTTTAAAACCGAATTTTTGGGGCAGTCCGCCGACATTGTGATGTGATTTTATTACGGCTGTATGCTTGCCCCCGGAGCTCACGCCGGAGCTCACCACGTCGGTGTACAAAGTGCCCTGCACCAGCCACTTGGTGCCCGAAAGCTTCCTGGCCTCTTTTTCAAAAATCCTGATAAATAATTCTCCGATGGTCTTGCGCTTTTTTTCCGGGTCGGTGACACCCTTTAATTTTTTTAGGAATTCTTTCTCTGCGTAAATTATCCGCAGATTCATCTTCATGTGGCTTTTAAAGACTTTTTTCAGCTGTTCCGTCTCGCCTCCGCGCATGAGCCCTGTGTCCACGTATATGCAGGTCAGGTTCTTGCCTACCGCGCGGTGGACTATGGTCGCCGCTACAGCCGAATCCACGCCGCCGGACAGGGCGCAAACCACGCGGTCCCGCCCGATTTTTTGCTTTATATTTTTTACAGAATCCTGGATGAAATTCTGCATAGACCAGTTTCTTTTTACGCCGGTGATTTTCAAAAAATTTTCAATGATTTTATCCCCGTTATTGGTGTGTTTTACCTCCGGATGAAATTGGATGCAATAAATTCTCTTTTTGACATTTTCCATGCCGGCAATCGGGCAATTTTTGGAGGAAGCGGTACGGACAAAATCTGTGGGCAACTTTACCACGTGGTCGCCGTGCGACATCCAGGTCGTCTGACGCGCCGGCAAACCTTTGAGCAACTTGCTTGTTTTTTTGATAGTTGTTTCCGTGGAACCGTATTCGCTTCTCTCCCCGGCCCGGACCGAGCCGCCGAGCATGAATGCGGTAAGTTGCATCCCGTAGCAAATGCCCAAGATGGGCACGCCCAGATTAAACACCTTTTTATTTACGCGCAGGGCGCTTTTTTCGGAAAGATTCTGCGGCCCGCCGGACAAAATTATCCCCTCCAAATCTTGGTGGTTGGCCAAAAATTTCAGCGCCGATTTATAGGAAACCACTTCGCTCTTTACCCCCAACTCCCTGACTCTTCTGGCAATCAGGTGACAGGTTTGGCCGCCGAAATCTATTACGGCAATCATGGCTCCCCCCAAACGCCGATGGCTTGTTTGACTGCCTCTAAAAAATCAGCTTTAGTTTTAAAACG
>Ga0075887_108_pt2 | contig 24233 bp, 24 predicted proteins | sample RifGroA1_FD_68310 | JGI IMG/M metagenome (GOLD analysis project Ga0075887, IMG submission 68310) | Parcubacteria bacterium GW2011_GWA1_47_10
CTAAGACAGCTGGGCGGCTGAAATTGGCTCCGTATGCCAATTGTTTTTTAGCCGCGTTAACCACTGGTATATAGCCGTGGCCAAGCGTGGTAGAACGCAGGCCCATAGCCCAATCCAAAAATTTATTGCCATCCGGATCCCAAACATAGGCACCCTTACCACGGACAATAAAACCAGGTGACTTTTCCGGAAACTGGTCATCCCCCTTACTATAGGTATGTGCTCCGCCGGGGATTAGGGCATGTGAATATCGGCGTAACTTGTTTGATTGGGTGTATTTCATTTTTTGTTTTTAACTCTGGCCAACGGCTCGACGGCGCCTGCCGTTGAGCCGTTGGCCTTCAAATGCCTAAGGATAGCTCGCACCGTGACTAAATTCCAGATATCATCCACCTCATAGTTCTGCCAGCGCTCAATGTAATAGGGCATAATGTGCTTAGGGTAGAAAGTTTTCTCTTTTTTTAAAGTGGCCGTTTTACATAGGTAAATTACTCCATAAGGGAAATAAGCCCTGGGTAGATCCTGTCGGCGGGTAGACTTGCCGGCTATTTTTAGCAATGGCCTAATATACCCCTTTTCCACCTTTTTGGCGATATAGGGACTTTCCAGAGCAATTTCACCTAAACTAACTACCGCATCGGTTTTGGCCCAGTTATCGGCAAGTAACTGAATGGCGTTATCAATATCATCTTTTTTGCGTAAGGGAGAGGTGGGTTCAAGTAGTGCCACCGCGTCATAGAATTCTCCCTTGTTCTCCAACCAAGCCAAAGCATGTAAAACCGCCTCAATAGTAGGCGCCGTGTCGGTTGCTAGCTTAGCAGGACGTAAAAAAGGCACCTCCGCGCCAAACTGCTTAGCAATGGCCGCAATCTCAGGACTGTCAGTGGAGACGATAGTTTTAGCCACTAACTTGGAAACTTTTCCCGAACGGATTGAAAAGGCAATCAGCGGCTTACCGTTTACATCGATGATATTCTTCCCGGGTAAGCCCTTAGAGCCGCCGCGGGCAGGGATAAAGGCTAGAATTTTTCTTTTCATATGTTTTTCATTAGCTGCGCAATTTTTTCCAGGTCTTTTTTCGTATCGACATCGTAGCTTTTCTCTTGGCTCATTACGTAAGGTAGCACCCGTTTAGGGAAAAGCGACCTAGTTTTGAGGAAAAATCTAGCTTCTACCATATAGATAGCTCCATTGGTAAAATAAACGGGCGGCAGATCCTGCCTGCGCATTAACATAAATCCAGCCTTGGTAAAATGAGTTAAATAGCCACTGTCATCAGGAATAAAAGATTTTAGTAATCTGCGATCAATTTCCAAAACACTAACTACCGCCTCGGGCGCTTTGGCTATCATTAACTCGGCGGCATTTTTTATATCTTGCGCGTCACGCAAAGGGGAGGTGGGCTGTAATAGAGTAATAATATCGGGAATATAGCCATCACTGTCCCTTAATTTTTCTAGAGTGTGCACTATGGCTGGTTCCGGGCGAATACGGTCAGTTGCTAACTTTTTCGGTCGCTTGACCACCAGCGCGCCATAGCGATTGGCCACTGCTAAAATCTTGTCGTCATCGGAAGATACCACCACTCTATCAAAGACGGCAGATTGCAAAGCAGCCGTAATTGTCCAGGCAATTAAGGGGCGGCCCTTTAGGCTGATAATATTCTTCCCTGGTAAGCCCTTAGAGCCGCCGCGCGCTAAGATTATGCCCACTATTTTTTTTCTTTTGAACATAGGGCTAGATAACAATATTTAGGTCATTAAACTTTTTCTGGGTGCTAGCCTGCCAGATTCTTTTCTGTTTCAAAATCTTCATAAAGTTTTTGGCGCTATTTCCCTGGCCAAAAGTTTTGACTGGTTTGAAACGCGTTTTTTTCCCAGAAAACTTTTGGATAGTGGCTAAAATTTCATCTTGTTTATTATTGTGATTCAGAACACTTGCAACATTTGAAATTCGATCCGCCTGTCGCGTACCAACGTTAATAGTTGGCACACCAAAGTAGGGTGCTTCACGGATGGCCGAGCTGGAGTTACCAATAATAAAGTAGGCATTTTGTAAAAAGGCTAGAAAATGTTCAAAGCGCAAAGACGGGAAAAGGCGGAAACGGGGGTTAGTACTTAGCTGTTTTTGAAAATACTGCCGAATAACTTCTCCCCCCGGATCATTATTGGGATAGATTACGAGGTAGTTAATATCTGATCGCGTCACCGCACTGGTTAATTCCGCCACTTGTTCGGGTAGGGCATCGAGTTCAGTCGTAACGGGATGATAAATTAAAACAGCATATCGATCATAACTAACGGCGTAGCGCTTTTTCGCCTGGGCTAAGGTAGGCAAATTTTTAGAAAGGATGATGTCCACTTCTGGGGAACCGATCACAAAAATATTCTTAGGATTTTCTCCCAGTTGCCTAACCCGTGCCTTGGCTGCTTGGTTGGAAACAAAATGCAAAGTGGACATCTTAGTAGCCGCGTGCCGAATGTGTCCATCCAAAGTGCCGGAAAGTTCTCCTCCTTCAATGTGCGCCACAGGAATATTGTTAAAGCTACCCGCCAGCGCTCCGCCCAAGGCCTCCAAACGGTCACCGTGCACCACAATTAAATCCGGCCTGAACTCTTTTATATAATTGCCGAAACCGGCGATGGTGCTGGCCAGGATTGCCTCCTGGGGAGCTTGGCCGGAATAACTGATGTATTTATGGATATTGGGGATGCGGCATTTTTCAATTTCGTTAACCGTATAGCCGTAATCGGCCAGCATATGCATACCAGTAGCAAAAACGTGTACGTCAAATTCAGGCTCCTTACGTAAGGCTAAAATCAGTGATTTGAGCTTGCCAAAGTCCGCCCGCGTGCTGGTTAAAAACACCACCCGCTTTCTCCCTTTTTTTAGATAGTCTTCCATGTTAACTGCTCGTCCTTCTTAATGTCCACCTTCGCCTTGCGGCCTAAGACTTTAGGAAAGTGCTCAGCTTTAATCTCGCCAGTGCCAGGGCGTTTAACCCAAATGTTGCTCTTAGTTAGAGCCGCGCCGGCTGGAATATCCCGTGTTGCCACTACACAAGCGTAGGCAAAATTGATTGTTGGTTTTTCCTCGGTAAGAATGGTCTTATTACCACCACGAGCAGCAAAGACCGCGTTTGCCCCACTGGTCAAGTCCCGCAACTCACCTGGGTCGATCGAGATGGGCACGTCTGGTCCTGGCCAACTTTTTTTGGAAGTAAAATGTTTTTCAAGAATGGACGCGCCCAGGGCCACCGCCCCCAAGCAAGTATAATTGCCCAGTGAGTGATCGCTTAAGCCAATCACCGCGTCAGGAAAGGCACGCTGGAGATCAGACAAACTACCTAGGCGGACCTTATCATAGGGAGTGGGATAGACAGAGGTACAATGCAACAACGCGAAAGGCACTTTGGCGCGACGCAAGATTTTTACAGTTTTACGTATGGCAGGAATATCATTCATTCCTGTACTAACGATCATCGGCTTGCCAAACGCCGCTACGTGCTCAACTAGGGGATAATTATTACACTCACCCGAACCGATCTTATAGGCCGGCACACGCATTTTTTTCAACCGATCAGCCGCGGCACGCGAGAATGGAGTAGAGAGATAGATTAAGCCACGCTTTTCCGTATAGGCCTTTAGGTCTGCCTCCGCCGCCGCGCTAAAAGAACAGCGCGAGACTATCTCCCAGATAGATTTTTGCGCGTTAGCCGGAATGGTACCTCGCGCCGCTGGCACCATCTCATCTTCAACGATATGCGACTGGAATTTAACACACTCCGCACCACTGGTTTTCGCGTCATCAATCATTTGTTTGGCTTTTTTTAGGCTACCCTCATGATTGATGCCAATCTCGGCGACCACCAAAGGTGGGAAGTCTAAACCGATATCTCGACCTTGAATTGTCAGCTGCGGATTTTTTTTCATAGTTATTTTTTAGTGCCGATAAAAGTAAGCATACTGCCAAGCCGATTTTTTTCCAGGAGTCGCCGATAATCCTGGTCAACCTTTCCTAACCAACTGTTCAATTGACGCCTTAGTTTGGCACGTGTCCCCCTTAGCGGTAATTGAGGGGTAGTTGAAGCCGCCTTCCAATCGCCCTGGGGCTGCCCGTTTACTAGCCAATTTAGGTGGTTAAAGAGACTGAAGGCTTGCGTGGTTTTATACTCACCGCTGAATTTCGCCCGTCTTAGCATCTGCCCCAAGGTATTGGGGGTGTAATAAAATAAATGTGGTTCGATAAACCAAAAGTCCGCAAACTTTTTAAGTTGATAGAGCGAGAGTAGGGCGTCATCTAGATTGGGTACTTCAATGCACACCTTGCCGCCTGGCTTAAGGCAGTGGCGCACAGCTCCTAAAAAGCCCAGCGGGTCAGCCACATGCTCGAAAGTATGATAAATCGTGATTAGATCAAAGTAGTCTGGTGGCAGATCGAGTTTTTCCAGTGGCTCACTAAAAACTTTGATGCCCAACTCCCGTCTGGTAAAATCGGCGTTGGCTAAATTCAGCTCAACACCGACCACCTCACCCACCCGGTCCTTAATGGCATAAAGGAAGTGTCCAGTAGAGGAGCCAATATCAAGCACCTTGGCCTGCAACTTCAGCCACTTAGCTAGTTGTTCGATACGCGGCGCCTGTAACGGAAGATTATATTCAAACAGTTCCCGGCTAGATAGGGTCTTGCCCATGATTGGACCATGTTTTTTCCGGTAGTGACTACGGTAAAAACCCGTGGTCCCGCTTTGTGGCTCGAGATAAACTAGGCTACAGTTAGCGCAACGTAATACCCGGCGTCTAATGTTATGCCGCAATTTATCGCGTATCACCACTAGAGTTTTTTTCTGGCAGAGATAGCACTTACCATTAACTTTTGTCTTTAAATTATTCATTTTTTCTTAAATACCACCCGCATATGGTTGCTTAACTTTTGCTTGTCCACAATAGCCTGTAGCCAGGGAATAATCTCGCTTAAACGCCGATGATAACCGATCGGATCACTGGCCTCTTTCATATAAAAATAGTCCATCAAATCCAACCCATAGTAATCCAGTGAATGTATTTTAAAGCCAGTTTTTTTAGCCAGATGGCTCAACGAGGCGGGATCATAGAAGCAAAGGTGCTGGAATGGCTGTAGGGTATTCTGTTGATCGCGCATTAGGTGGAAAGCGAGCGAGTGAATGTTTGGGATGTAGGCTAACACATAACCACCTGGCCGCAGTTTTTTGTGCACGTTCCGCATAAACGGTAATGGATTAGCAATATGCTCTAAAACGTCGAACATGGTAATCGCGTTATAGGCCCGATCCGGTTCCTTATCCAGATCGGCCTTCTCCACCTGTAACCCTTTTGCTTGGCAAATCTTAATTAAGAAATCAGCCAACTCCAGACCCTTGGCGCGAATATTTTGATCTTTAAGATGGCTTAAGAAATAACCTGGTCCACAACCGATATCTAGCAGACGCAGTGAGCGCGGACGCAGACCAGTTTTTTCTAAAAGATACTTTAATCGTTCGGGGGCATAGGTCTTTTTACGATATTCATAAGTGTCAAGCACCTCACGCTTAGTATCCGCCACACAGACCGGGTCATCATACAACTCCTGGCCATCGACTTTGGCCAGATCAATATTGGGAGAGACTAACCCGCACTGTTTACATTCGAATAATTGATAGTTTTGATGCCGCAAAAAGGGCTGGGCCCGCCGGCCGCCGCACAGCAGACAGCGAAATTGACCGTTCGGACGGATGGCCTGCTTATAACGACGCATCACGATCTTACGGTAGTCCAACATGTTCTGGAAAAAATCCCGGCTGCGTAATTTGGCCGGATCAATGGAAAATATTCTATAGTCTTTAAATAACTCACGCATAGTTAGGTAATTGGCTGTCGCAACTGCCATTCCTGGCCGACTTTTTTCCAGAGATGCGGCGAGCGACCCTGGTCGATCAACCGCCAAAAAGCTTTTTCCTCCAGGCTGATATACTCCAAAAATTCCTTAAAGTAACGTTGGGGAAATTCCTGGTCATAACGCCGCACCAAAGCCACGCCCTCTTCCCGGGTGATTTTGCCATTGCGGATCTCCTGGGCGGCATCATAGGTGGTTCGACCAATGCCAAATTTAATTAGCGTGGTGTAGTAGTGGAAAGGGTCGGTTTTGTCATCAATACTACTGTACTTGGAATAACTGCCCTCGGTACGCTCAGTGTTGGCTTCGAAACCAGTGTGCTTAGTGGCATAATAGAAGTTTTCTTGCGGATCCCACTTTAAATAATGGGCCAAATAATGGATTTTTACTTTCTGCTTTTTTAATTCCCCCACTGGAGCAGGTAGATAAGGCCCTAACTCATTCGGATTGATTTTATGCCGTTTGATTAAATCTTTGATTAACATTCCGCCCAGACGTACGGTTGAAAGATCGTTAGTCGAAAAAAACTCCGCTGGCACGCTAGCGATATCGTTCTCGGCTGGTGGTTTATTATTACCATACTCCGCTTGGTTTTCGCCGTAAAACACCAGTGGTACTTTGAATTTGAGAGCGAACTTAGCGCCGATATTTTTCTGTCCGAAAATGAATGGTTGGAACGGATGTAATAGGTTTTCAAACGCCAACTTGGTTAATAGTCGGTGGACTCGCCCATTGGGGGTAAATAATATATTGTCAAAACCCCCAATATGTATCCAATTAGTGAAATTGCGCCAGCCGATATCGGTGTAGAGATGCGGCGCCCAAGTCACTGTCAGCGGATGCATACCATATTTATATTTCAGCACATGCGCGGCAAAGGCACTGTCTTTTCCGCCACTGCCTGGCACAATGCAGTCATAGCGCCCATCATTGCGGCGATATTGGTCGCATAAACCCGCCAATTCACGCTCCCGTTTTGCCCAATCAATGGTTTGGTCCTTATATTCAGCAAAGTGGCAGGCCGCACAAACTCCTTCAGCATCGAAGCTAATTGTCTCTTTTTTTGTGCCAGGTGCGTATTTATATTCCACGGTAGAATTAGGCTTCTGATTGGACATAACACAACGTCGACAGAAATTGACTTCCACCGGCAAACCATATTTAGCGGTTATTTTAGACATTAGGTTTGGTTAATAAAATTCCTAATAAGTCGCATGCCAGCTGCTCCACTTTTTTCCGGATGAAACTGTACGCCGTAGACCCTTCCAGCTTGAACGACTGAACAAAATTCACACCCCCCATATTCGGTCGTAGCTATAATATGCTGGCTGGATTCGGGCTTCATAATATAGGAATGTACAAAATAAAAATAGGGCTCCGGTGTTGTATTCGTGAATAGCGTTGTCTCGGTAGAAATAGGCTTTAGGGCCAGCTGATTCCAGCCGATGTGTGGTACTTTGCCAGTTTTTAAAGCGGGAAATTTAACGACCTCGCCAGGAATAATATCTAATCCCTTGAATTTACCAAATTCCCGCCCCTGGCTCATGAGAATCTGCGCCCCCAAGCAAATCCCTAGAATCGAACGGCCAGATTGAGCAAACTGCTTAATGGCTTTTTCTAGGCCGCGCACTCGGATTCCACTCATCCCCGCTTCAAATGAACCCACCCCGGGCATAATTAATTTATCAGCTGAGGCAATAGTTTCGGCATCGTCAGTGACGAGATAATCTGAAGTAAAATTACTCACTGCCCGCGCTAGGCTGTAAAGATTGCCCACACCATAATCCAGAATGACAATTTTTGTTCTTTTATTCATAAACTGGTCTGACTGGAAGGCCAGCCTTACTCAAAAAGTTTTTTAAGTTTTTTACTGAATAATCGCCATAATGGAAGGCGGAGGCAATCGCTACCGCGTCAGGCTTGGATTCTTGCAATACAGCGGCAACCGTTTCCATATCGCCGGCACCACCATGCACCACCAAAGGCAGGGCTGAGGCAGAGGCCACCGCCTTACAAAGTGCCAAGTCGAAACCCTGTCTAAGACCTTCCCTGTCCACTGAGCTGATAATTATTTCGCCAATCCCTCGTCTGCTCGCCTGCTTTATCCAAGTAATAACATCTACGCCTGTTCGTTCCCGACCACCATCAGTATAAGCCTCCCAGCCACCATCAGTACGTTGTTTAGCTTCTATCGCCAAAACAACACATTGGCTGCCAAACTTTCGTGCTGCCGCCTCAAGAAAGTCAGGGTTTTTAATAGCATAGGTGTTTATGGCCACCTTATCCGCTCCCGCCCGTAAGGCATTGTTAATATCCCCCAAAGAACGGATGCCGCCCCCTACCGTAAGTGGTACAAAGATGCGATCAGCCACCGATTTTAACAAATCAAAATCTAAATTTCTTTGGTATAAACTAGCCACTACATCCATGTAAACTATCTCGTCCGCTCCTGCCCGGTAGTACTGTTCAGCCAACTCTTGCGGGGAACCAACTACTCGCAACCCCTCATTAAATATTCCCTTTATTACATTGGGGCCTTTAATGTCGAGTCTGGGAATAATCCGTAAAGTATTCATCAATTAATAAACATAAACCTGGTCGTACAGATCGTTGACTGGCATAAGATAGCGATCAAAATTGGCCACGCGCACTGGATCCTCTAAAAAAACCGTTGGGTAGAGACGCAACAAGGGTTGTACAATCTTTTGGTAGAAACGGTGTCCAATACGGGAAAAGTAGATCTGAAAAAAGTCCGGTTCTTTTACCCCATAACAAAACTCCAGTGTTTCTTTTTTTATAAAGGCTATCTTTCGATTGGCTGAAAAATAGGAAAGCAAACAATTTTCCACAAAGGAGGTGTAATTAAGACACATCAGAATGTCGTTGCGAGCGATCGGAGCATGCCGTAAAGCCCAGGCAGTTTTAATCTGCTTCCATACCCGCCAAGGACGAACGGAGGCAAGCCAGCGGGGATAAATTAGCGTTCGATCAAAAAACTTTTCTACCGCGTCAAGGTCCATCATCTTCCAGCGATGATGCTTTTCGATAATCAACCCCGTGGCTAAACTTGGAACTAAACTTTTTACAAAGCGCGCCAAGAGAATAACTGAAGTAAGTGAACCCGGGTCACCCAGAATAAACCAAACCGTGCCGGATGATTGCCCGGCTAGTAGCTGGATGAGGTTACTTTGGAGAAGTGGATCGGGCATAGTTGGTATGGTCAAGTAGTTTGGTTCTGGCTTGTGATCTAAATCACTGATGAAAAACTCATTTGGTAGGCGTTTATAATACTCGCGATTACCTTCCTGATTGGCCTTGGTTAAGAATGGTTCAATTAATGGTAAGAAAATATGCGCTTCCAACCCAAACTTGTAGGCAGTCATCGCGGCACTTGAGTAGGTAGAAAAAACCTGCTGAATTTTATCGAAGTTTTTAAGAATAAAGAATTCGGATACTTCTTTTTGGGATAGAATCGTAAAGCCAGTCAGATCGAGCATGGTTTGCTCGCCGGTTTCGTTTGGATGTGGCTTATACAGCAATTCGTATCCCGAATACTCACGCCGCAGATAATCGAGGCAAAGATTAGTCTGAGACACAAAACCAGCCACATCGGCATAAACCATTGGCAAGTTCTTAAAGGGCACTCCCCAAAATACTATCCAAGGCTTATTCTCCTTCGCTAGTGACCTCCCCGCTCCTTGACTTAATAAATAGTAAGGTAGATTGACCGAAAAAATATTAGATTTAGCTAGATTTATCCCCGGCGGAAGCTTTAGATATTTTTTCATATAAATATTAGATTTTTTCCAGTTCCCATTTTGGTCCCAGTAAAAGCACCCCGGGCAATTCCACAAATCTTTTGGCCGTATTGTCCATGCTTAACGGGATTAGGTAATCCGCCTGGGGATCAGAGGTAACCCGCACCCTAAGGAAATAGTCCCCAGCGGAAAGTGAGATTGTGTCATTAGCCGGAAAACGGAAAGTAGCCCGGTAACTACCTGGCTCGCGCAACGAAAAAAGTTCCGGGTGCTTATCGGTATCACAGGAGACAAACACTTCTACCCCTTCTTCATTGGCGCAGGAGATGAAAATCCGCGAAGAAGAAACAATCTGGTTTACCTCATACTCAATTGTAATGGCAAATGGTATACCAGCCTCTAAAATCGCAGCCGGAGTATTGTCATCGCGAAGTAGTTTTATCTTTCTAATTGCAATCGGTTTGGTAACGTCCGCTGGGTATTCAAATACCGCTTTACCAAATTCTGACGAACGATGCTTAAGGTAGCGGTTGATAACGGCGTCAGTATCGCCAATCATTTTTACTTCTCCTTTTTCTAATAATACGCAGCGATTACATAAACTACGGACCGCGTTCATGTTGTGACTAATGAAAAGGATGGTGCGGTTTTCGTCCCGAGCCACGCTCCGCATTTTTTCCAAGCACTTCTTCTGAAACTCCGCGTCTCCTACCGCCAACACCTCGTCAATTAGTAGGATGTCTGGCTCCATGTGCGCCGCCACTGAAAAGGCCAAGCGCACATACATTCCCGAGGAGTATTTTTTCACTGGCGTATCGAGAAACTTCTGCATACCGGCAAATTCGACGATTTGGTCAAACTTCTCGACTATCTCTCTTTTTTTCATGCCCAAAATGGCGCCATAGAAAAAAATATTCTCCCGGCCGGTTAACTCTGGATGAAAACCAGTACCCACCTCCAACAAGGAGGAGACTTTACCTTGCAGTGTTATCTCTCCCTCACTGGGTGGAGTGATCTTAGTCAGTATCTTGAGCAACGTCGATTTACCAGCTCCGTTAGCGCCGATTATTCCGATCACCTCGCCTTTCTGGACGGAAAAATTAAGTCCGCGCAAAGCCCAAAAATCCTCTCGGCTCTCACCAGAAATTATATTCGCCGCTTTTTTCTTAAAAAACCGCAACGGATGCCTAAACACATTACTAATACTGTCGCGTAGCGTAATGTAGCCACCTTGCCAGTGGGTAATCTTATACTGCTTAGAGACATTTTTTACCTGGATGACGGTTTCCATTGGGTTAAATTAAATCGGCAAAAAACTTCTCGGTCTTCTTAAAGTAAACTACCCCAATGACAAAGATTGCCACGGCGGCCAGGCTGGATATCCCCAGCTGTAGCCAGTTGATGGCCGGCGTACCCAACAAAATCGCCCGCGCTGTCTTGATCACCCCCGTCATTGGATTAAAAGCCAACACCCAGGAATACTTGCCCAGAATGCTGGGGGGATAGATCACAGGAGTTATAAACAGCAACATTTGGATGAAAAAAGGCAAAATATATTTAATATCCCGATACTTAACATTGAGTGAAGCCAAAAATAGGCCCAATCCCACCGCGAACAAAAAAGTGATAAAGATCAAAAGTGGAATTAAGATAATAAGTAGAGTGGGGGTAAAACTGTAGTATATCATCAGCGCCACTAACATCAGCGAAGCTACCCCAAAGTCAATTAAATTAGTCAGCGTGGAATAAAACGGCAAGATCAGACGTGGGAAATAAACCCGCGTGATGATATTCTGGTTACTAACCAGAGAACTACTAGCCTGCGCCAGAGAGGAGGAAAAGAACTGCCAGAACAACAGGCCAGAATAAACAAACAGCGGATAAGGAATGCCGTCGGATGGCATCTTGGCAAAGTTACCAAAAAAAATACTAAAAACGACCATCGTAATGAAGGGCTGGAACAAGGCCCAACCCACTCCCACCAAAGTCTGCTTATAGCGAATTTTTAAATCTCGCCAGGTAAAAAAATAAAGCAGCTCTTTATGCTCCCAGATTTCCCGCAAGTCCAAAAAAGTGAACTTCTTCTGCGGCCGAATAATTGTAGTGACAGTATTTTCCATTACCAGCTTTTAATTTTCTGCTTAAACTTGCGCTTTACGTCTTGATAGACGTTTACCGCCTTACGCTCCATACTAGGGGAAAGCGCCCGCAATAACTCCTTGCCTAAGATCCGATACTGCCCCCCTACCTTATTGGCTCGCACAATCCCTTTTTTTAATAAACGTTTAATGGTACTATTACTAACTTTTAATAAAGCCTGGGCCTCGCTGGTAGTATACACCTCATTATGGTTGATCTCCGACATAGTTTGATGGTATCAAAAAGTGTCAAAAGGTGTCAACTAGTTGAAATCGTCTAATCACTTTGTTATGGTAGACGAGTTAGAATTTCTTTGAAAATTTACAGGAAGGAGCATCGTATGCCTAAAGAGAGTATATTACGGGGCAACTATACTGTCCTCAGTCCAGTGGAGGTCGAAATGGATACTTCGGCCTCTTTAACACAGAGAATGCAGAGTGCCGCCGCCAGAGTTTTGGGCGGCAGTGCCTGCTATGTAAAGCGTAAAGCCGGCCAGGTTTGGCCACCCAAAAAAGAGGGAGAGTCCAATGCAGAATAATCAGGGTTTTGGGGAAGAAATCAGCCGGCATATTGCCCGGCTGACGACAGAGAAGGTCACGGCGGTGGGACTGCGTAATGCTAAGTTGAACCGCCCGCATTATCGAAAGACAATCTACGATCTACCCCAACCCAAGCGCAGCCAAAATGGTAGCGCTCTGGTAGTGGTAGGCGGGCCTAGTCTGCATTTAAAAAACAGCGCGGCCCGGATAGTCGGCGGTGCCTTCCAGGGTGATATTATTACCGCGGACGGCTCCTTTGGCTATTGCCTGCGCAACGGTCTGATCCCACAGTATTTAGTCTGTCTTGATCCTAATCCTTATCGGATCGTGCGTTGGTTTGGTGACCCCGAACTAGCTGCCCGGCCGCCGGACGACTATTTCCAGCGACAGGAGTTTGATCCCGAATTTGGGAAGACTAAACCGGAGGAGATCGAACACAACCGCCGTTTGACCAAATTGGTGAATCGTTACGGACCGCAAGTTAAAGCGATCCTTTGCACCAGCATTGACCCCACGGTCACCAAACGCTGTTTAGAGTCGGGTATGGATATATACTGGTGGAATCAGTTTTATGATGAGCCTAGTGATCCGGCCCAAACCATTACCCGTGACTTGGTGAAGTTGACTGGCGGTATCCCCTGTATGAGCGCGGGGGGCAATGTTGGTACCGCCGCCTACGTCTTTAGCTGGGCGGTGCTTGGCCATAAACATGTGGGGTTAGCCGGATTTGATTTGGGTTACGCTCCTGGAACTGACTACCTTAAATTCGGTCAGAATGGAGGTTAGCGTGACGAGAGTACTGCTAATAAACCCAGTCGTACGGGAGGAGGATGATCCCCGTCATATTCCCTACGGCATTTCCCAGTTGGCCGCTCTAGCTGACCAGGCCGGGCATCTAGTACAAATCCTAGATGCTAACGCTTGGCGGCCAGACGACAACGACTTGAAAGCAGTTTTGCAGGCGGATGACTGGGACGTGATCGGCGTGGGCGGTATCACTACCACGTACGGTTACACAAAAAAAATCATGCGGTATGCCAAACAGTACTCTCCCCACTCCCTAAGAGTTTTGGGTGGAGGTATTTTAACCAGCATACCGCAGGATATGATGCGGTTGATCCCAGAAGTAGACCTTGGTGTGGTAGGAGAGGGTTTTGTTACCTTTTCCGAGATCCTAGAAAAGATTGCCGTTGGCGACTTGGATTTTTCCAAAACACTGGGGGTGATCTACCGAGATCAAGCCGGTAACGGCAAACTCACCCCGCCCCGCCCCTTAATTCCCGACCTAGATGTCCTGCCCTATCCCGCCTGGGATATGCTCCCGATGGATATCTACCTGCGTAACTCTTCGTTAATCTATAGCGAAGAAGCCTTCTCGGCCAAGAAACGTATGGATGTCAACGGCAGTTTCGGCTGCCCATTCATCTGTCGCTTCTGCTTTCATCTTGGCCTAGCCGGGGACCTACAATATCAGGTAAGTATATCGTGCAGATGGTCAAACATATGCGCGATAAATACGGCGCGGATTTCGTAATTTTCTTTGACGAAAATCTGCTAGCGATGAACGCGGCCACGCATAATACTTGGCTACCGGAAGTCTGCCGACTCTGGATTGAAGCGGGACTCCAGCCCCAATGTGTGCGCGACGGCGTGCCGCACGATCCAGAACATTGTCATGGCGTACACTGGGGCGGCACCAGTCATGCCGCTCATGCCAATTCAGAGATTCTCCGGCTAATGCACGGGGCGGGCTGTTCTCAATTGGTGTATGGCTATGAATCTTTCTCGAAGCGGGTACTAAAAAATGTTGGTAAAGGCTCGACCCCCGAGACCAACAAACGCTCGCTTCACTTGACTATGGAGGCCGGCATCCGGCCAATCCCCAACCAGATTATGGGTTTTCCGGATGACTGGTTCGATTCGTTGATCGACTGTGTAGAGGCCTGGGAGGAGCTTGGTATCGAAGTTAAACCATTCTTTGCCACCCCCTACCCGGGAAGCGAGTGGTTTAACAAGTACAAGGACCGCATTCTCGCCCAGTACGGCGAGTCTGAAAATCCGCTGGATGCTTTCCTAATGGACCTTGGGGACGCCACTAAGGTCACGGCGGTGATCTGTGAAAACTTCAACGCCGTGGAACTGCTTGGCCTGCGCGAGTTGATGGTGGCTCGCGATATCAAGCGGATTCGGGAGTATCAGAAGGTATGGGAGGAGGCCCACGGCCAACCCACTTTCTCGAACGTCCGGTGGGCAGGAGCAGCCCGCCGGAAGTGATGATCGTTCTTTTCTATTTCAACCAGGACCCCTAGCTAGCATCGAAGATGATGTGGAATAGCTAGGGGTCTTTTTTATTCTCTGACCAGTTCCCAATACACAATAAAGCCGAGTGGAGCTAATAGTTTGGACCGATGAAACTTTTTATTAATAAAATCAGCGCCGGGTACTTTTTTGGGTATTAGTAAACGATAGCCACGCTCCTCAATCTTCCAGTTATACTGGGTAAACAATTTTTCCGTAGCTGGGATGCTCAAGCGCTTATGCGGGCCTTCCGGCATTTTTAATTTGAGCTTTTCCGCTACCAGCAGCAACGGCTCCCACAGAGCATTGGCCACGGAGACTATCAGGTGCTGGCCAGAACTGGTCTTACTGTTTAAATTATTAAAAAAGGCATTAGGGTCGGCAATATGCTCCAGTACATCGGCCATAAAAATGAAATCGTAATTGCTCAGGGGCCCCGTAAAATCACCTAACGGTGACAACGGGGTAAATTGGTCTTCGGTGATAAACTTTAAATTAGGAGCGGCCTGATATTTGCTTCGCGCGATGGCGATCATCTCTGTGCTGACATCAGTACCTAAACCTTCGCTCGGATGCAAGGAAGCTAAGAGATCCCCCGTCCCACAGCCAATCTCCCAGACCCGACTGCTGGGCGGAATCAGTCCGGCATAGAGCGCCTTTAAATTCTGGTAATAATACCAGTTCTTTTTTTTCCAGCCGTCGTACTGCTTGGCAATCCGGTCAAAGTGCGCCTGGCTATCCATTAGATAAATTTAATTTTATGCATCGCGAACCAAACCATTTTCAACAATAGCCAGCCGTGCTTCCAGCGGCTAATATTGGTCGTGCCGTAAGTACGCTCTTTGTAATGCACTGGCAGATCAACAATTTTAAGATTCAGTTTGGCGGCTCCAAATAGTAGATCAAAATCACCAAAGGGATCAAACTCGCCAAACCAGCTCCGGCCCTTGGCAATATCCTCATAATCCTTCCGCCACAATACCTTGGTTCCGCACAGTGTGTCCTTTACCTTCTGGCCCAACAACCAGGAGAACATTACACTAAAAAATTTATTGCCAAGATAATTAATGGTACGCATTGACTGCTTTTCCATTGGATAGACCAGACGCGAGCCATTAATAAACTCGCCGCGGCGCGACGCGATCGCCTGATAAAACTTGGGAATTTCCCAGACCGGCACGGTCATATCGGCGTCATAGATCATCAAAATATCCCCTTCTGCCATAGCAAAACCTTTACGCACGGCATCGCCCTTGCCCCTGCCCGCCTGCTGGGCGTATTTAATGGTATGCGGACCGCTATAGCTTGCCGCCACGCGTTTGATCTCGGCCCAGGTGTGATCCGTCGAGTTGCCCTCGATAAAAATAACTTCAACCTTACCGGGCAGAATCGGCAATTCACTGGCGATCTGCTCTATCATCCCCGCCTCATTGCGGGCTGGCACAATAATTGAAACGCTCGGCTGTCGCCGCTTAGGGGCGCTGCTAGCCAAAGTGGCTAACGGTGTAACCATCGGCGTTGGCCGGGCCACAATATAGTTAATCAAGTTCAAACGGTTGACCAGTGGCAGATTAGCCACGAACTTATTTAAAAATCTCCCCAACAACGGAATATTCTTTGGCAAAAGTAGCTTCCGGCCGCTGGTCACTTTTTCAAAGCCGGCCAAGTGCAATAGGTTGGTGATGTCATAACCCGACAACCAATTCTGCAAGGGGGTGGGCATACGCTGGCCAAGCCGAGAGGCTAAGTTCAAAAGCGGCTCCCACAGCTGGTTGTACTGGGTAATGATAATCCGGCTAGCCGGCGTGGTGACCGCATGCAAACGCTGAAAAAGTGTTTCGATATCGGTTAAATAGCCGACTACATCTGAGATGACCACCACATCAAACTGCCCTAGCTTGGACCAGTCATCTTTTTCCGCGTCCGAAACGATAAAACGTAAGTTGCTCTGCTTACCATACTTATCATTGGCGCGCGCGATCAGTTCTGGATTATGGTCAATTCCCACACCCGCGGCCGGAGCGGCACTGGCCAGCAGGTCGCCCGTGCCGCAGCCGATCTCTAGCACTCGTTTATCTGACGGCACTAGAAAAGGCATTAGATTTTTCTCCATATAATCGTAATAGTAGCGATTTTTTGCCTTCCAGTGGTCGCGCGCCGGGGCCAATTTTTCCGTAAGAGTTTCACTAAGCACTGTTTCCATGGCCATAATTCTGCCATAATTCTGGCCCTCGCTCTATATTGACTTCTCCAGTCAAAAAAGGTGTAATTAGGTGTAGCCCGTCGCTTGCATGCATTTTTTTATTTTAAATCTATTGCTTTGGCGCAGTCGTAAACCGTGTCCGAGATCTGGCGATGTCGCGCTTGGTAAATTGACTGGCAGGTGGAAAAATATCTAGCATAAATACTATCGGGACTAAGACGGGGAATGTCCACTACTAAATAATGTCCTTTAAAGTTATTGAGCGTCTGTTTATGTTCGGCGTCATTCTTGGGAGCGACATAAATGCGCCGTTCGTACTTGCCAATCTGGTTTAGCTCTAAATTGCCAATATCATTATAGGTAATAACTTTATCAATCTGCGGATTGGCGGCGATAAAAGCTACCGCTTTTTTTACTAAATTAGTAGCGTTGCCATTGATATTTCCAAGCGCGTATTCCTGCACAAAGGTCAGGTTATAAACCAAGCTGATCAGCAGTAATAAAAACAAATAAGACCGCTGCTGGGGCGGACGGGAACGCATCAGCCAAACCAAACCCAACGCCAGCAGCCACAGCAAGGCAATAAACAAAAAAGATACATAAAAACCTAACGGGCCGGAACCACCGGTAAAAGGCATGAGAAAATTCCACTTTAGTGCCAGTATCCGCTTAATCCACTCTCCTTTAGGATAAAGTGCTGGAACAGCCTGCGGCAGCCACTGCAAAAAGAAGATCGCCGCCGTCAGCACCACACCACCGCTTAACCATTTAAGGTTCAATCTGGTGCTTGCATCAGAAAAGCTGCGTTTCAGTACTACTCCACCAATTACACTGATTGGCAGGATAGTAAAGGCCAGATACTTATCTAAAGCGCCGCGGGAAAAGTCAAATAACATATAGTAGAATATACCCCCGGCAGCCAGCCACCAAAAAAATAGTTTGAGGTTTTTATATTCTTCTCTTTTCACTAACGTTACCAGTAATAAAAGCGGTGAGGAGTAAATAATGGCCTTGCCGGTCTGAAAAACGACTTGCCCCAAGTCTCTGCCGGTGAAATTAAAGAAATCAGTCGCGTGCGCGAAAACTCGCTCTAGATTAAAACTAGGAAAGAACTTTCTTGCCACCAGTAGTCCCAGTCCAATCGCCCCCAGAAAAACCAAACCGCCGGCTAAAATTCCCAGGCCGCGTTTAGAGTTAAGTTGTTTGAGCCACCCCTTGTCGCTTAGATAATAGGCAAGCAGTGCAAGTGCAGGAATAACAAAGTTTAACTTAGCCATAAAGCCTAGTAATAAGCTAGCACCCAAAGCGAAACCCCAAACCCAGCGCGCCTGCGCAGTAGCTGCCCTTTGCCACTGAAAAAAGGCTAGGAAGGTTAGCAGGACGAAACTGGGTAGAAACTGACCATCGATATCAACCATCAGCGAGGCCAACACACTGTAAAAACAAACAGAAAAGAGTCCCACCGCCCAGAGCGCCGTGGTTTTGTCAAAAAGCGTTTTAACCAGCCAATAAAGCAACCAGAAATTAAGTAGACCAAACAGCAGGGGCAGCAGGCGCATATTGTCCGCACCTAAATGCTTTCCGGCCCAGGGAAAGATGATGCCGGAAAGCGGCGGCTGCCCTTTGCCGGTGTCAGTATCGCCAGGCGTGGTGGAATGCACCACCCACTTTACTTCGTCTTGATGGTAAGTAGCATGTAAACCTGGCACTCGCAGTAGTAGGAAGATCAAGAGAAGGAGTCCGATTATGAATCTAAATTTTTGTGAAGACAGATTCATCCCTTGGTAGCCTTTATTATTAAAGATCCGGCAATCTCTCTAATTAATGGCACGGACTCCATACCCATTAAGATGGGATCCATTACCGACAAAAGCGGGCGCGGTATAGCCGGGTGCATAAAATCGAAGGGTTGAATGGAGATAGACTTAAAACCACTGGCTTTTAGCTTGTCTGCCAGAGACCACCTAAAAAAAGCTGTCTCATCTGGGGAGTTGTGGGCCAATTTTCGAATAAAGGGCATGTTGCGTTCCAAGGCAATTTGGGGGTTTAACATATTTGGTTCAGTAAACATTAGCCCACCCCCCACTTTCAATAATCGCCAGAATTCTTTCAGAGCAAGATCAACCACTAAGTGGTGCAGGGTGGAGCTACCAATTATAAAATCAAAGCTTTCGTCGACAAAGGTAGTGCTATGAGCATCCTCCACCTTAAAAATTGTGTTTTGCTTACTAACCCGCTGCCTAGCTAGATCGAGTAAGATCGGAGAAAGATCAATCGCAATAATCTCGTTTTTAGTAACGCTAATCGCTTCCGTGAAAAGCCCAGTGCCACAGCCAATTTCAAGGACTCTTTTATTGTCTTCCCCCAGAAATTCTTTAAACATTTCCACTCGCCGTTGCCAACGTAAACGTCCGGCGGGCGAGGACCAATGCCAAACCTCCTCGCCATGTTCAGCGATATATTTACCATGGGCTACCTCATTTTCAATGAGCGTGTCTTTCACTTTAGTAGTAGTGCGATTCCCACCACACAAAGAATAATTCCCAAAATAGCCATGGTGTTAGTCGACTCATTAAAGTAGGAAACAGAAAATAAATATATCGTCACAATAGCCAAGGTACTAGCTATCGGATAGGCCACATTTAAATTAATCTTCGAGAGCACTATGGCATAAACTATAAATCCCACTCCGTAACTAAGCAGCGCCAAGAGGATTACTGGATTTAGGGCCACTGCTTTTAGCTTACTAGCCAAGCCGTCGCGCGCTAGGATATCTAGACCATGTGTTCCTTGCTTCAAAAGTAATTGCGCTAAAACGTTAAAACCAATCCCGACTAGCAAAAGAATTTTGTAAGACATTAAATAAAATTATTTAAAAAAATATAAAGCTTTTCAGCAACTTTTTTGTGGCTAAAATTGCTTGAGATAAAATCCCTCCCCGCTCTACCCATAGCATGCCGTAAGGCTGGATCGCCTAGTAAGCGCTCCAGGGCCGATCGTAAAGCGTTGGCATTATTGGGTTCCACTAAAATTCCAGTTTTCTCTGGAAGCACTACCTCGGCAATTGAACCAGTCTGGGTGGCGACTACCGGCAAACCGCTGGCGCTCGCCTCCGCCATAGCATAGCCAAACTGCTCCTCCCAACCACCCGCCGGGACACTGGGATAGACAAAAATATCTGCCGCGTTAAGCAGGGCAGGTAACTGGTCATTGGGCAACCAGTCAATAAAGCTTACCCGTTGCGCCAGTTCCAAATCGACTACCTGTTTTTCTAAATTGGCTCGCTCTGGTCCCTTACCAACAATTACCAGTTTAGACGAATTGGATAGATTTTTGAAGGCAGATAACAAAACATTAAGACCCTTTCTTTTATCCAAAGCTCCATAAAATAAAATCAGCGGCTCGTCCGCAAGCCCCAACTTTTCCCTCCAGACCGAAGAATGACCCGGAATAAATTTTTCTACATCCACACCGCTTAGCGGACAAACTATGGTTTTTAACTCCGGCCGGAAAAGTTTTACCAGTTTTTCCGCCGCTTGATTGCCGCAGATCACGCCGTCCGCTAGGCGCAAGTTGAGTTTAACCAAAGCATTTGACCAGCGCAACTTCCAGCCAGACAGTCTTTGTTTGGGAGCGACATTTTGCCAGGTAAAAATCACATAGCGTAACCCCCATAATTTGGCAGCTAAACCATTACTTAAAGTAGTCAGTAAATTTGGCTCCGAACAGGAATACAATACTCTGGCGCCTTGTTTAAATTTTAGGTAAGGCAGTAGTAGCTCTAAAGCTGGTAGCCACCCCTTCCATAAGCCACCAAAAAATGACTGCTTACCATAAGAAAGAGCGTGTAGACGATAAAGGGTCATACCCGAGCGTTTCTCCAATTGTAGCGTGGTCTTGCTTTTCCACACTCGAGGCAGAGCAAAGATAAAATTCTCGCTTGGCGCATAGGAAAAAACTTTTAGGTAATGAGGAAAAGCGTACGGATGCCCAGTGACAATTAGCTTCCCTTTCATATTGAATAAAGTTGCTGTTTTATCTTCGCCACTAAATCGCTCAGGTTATGCTTAGCCAACACGATTTCCCGTAAGACCTTACCTAAATTTTGCCGTTCATCAGCGGATAACTCCAAAAGCCATTTTATTTTTTGGGCCAAAGCTAGGGCGTCACGTTTTGGAAACATTAACTGCTCGGCATGAACTCCTAACGCCCTGATCGCGGCTTCATTGCAGGTTAAAATTGGCATACCACAAGACATCGCCTCTAAAATAGCTTTGTCTAGACTGCCAGTATGACCCATATTTACAAAAATATTTGCTGCTTGCAGTTTGGCTGGTAAAAGCCTATTTGGGACAGATCCAGCCAATATTATTAACTCCTCAAGACCCTTTTTTCTAATCAGCCTTTTAAGATAATCAAGATATGTTCTGTCTCTAGCGGTAATAGTGCCTCCTAAAATTTCCGCCTTTCCTTCTGGATGAGTCTCCTTGATAATCTCCATGGCATTAACAAGGGTTTCATAGTCCTTAGAAAGAGAGATCCTTCCCACTGTAACAATTTTAAGGGGACTAAAATCGGTCTGGCCAGTTGGGCGGAATAAATCGGTATCTATCCCCTGTCCTACTATTCGAATCTTACTGCTCTTGAGGCGACAACCTTCCGGTGTCGAAGTAAAAATAATATCAGTGCAAACTTCCGCTAGCTTTAATATCCAGTTCGCCGAACCATGGGCGTACCAAAGTGATATTTTTTTTCGAAGTAATCTCCAAAAGGCGGCCCCTAAGATAATATAAACAGGACTAGCGTGCACAAAAACCGCGTCGTAATTATACCGTTCCTGGATAATATGGCGGAAAAAATTAAAGAGATATTTAACTTTATTGCGCCCGCTCTCCTCCCCCAGAGATAAGACTTTAACATTGGCCGGCAATTGGTGCCTACCTACTCCTAAGCCAATGACCGTAACTTTATCAAATCGGCGCGCAAAAGCTTCAATCCAAGCGTGAAAAAACCCTAAAAGCAAATCTTCGCTGTCTACCTTTCTCACCACAATAAGCAGTTTGGCCATGTTAAATTTGGGATTGAAGCCAGGTGGCATAGTTTCTGATCATTGCCTTTTTTTCAAAGCGCTGAACTAGACCCGGCCCGGCGGCAGCAAATTTAGCCTGCTGTTTTTTATTAGCCAATAGCTGCCCAATAGCTGCGGCGATCTCTGGCGCTGACCAGCCGGAAAACTTGCCGCTAACGCCATCGGTGATGATATCGGGCATACTGCCCACGGGAGTGGTGACGAGAGCCAGACCACAAGCCAACGCCTCCACAGCATTACGCGGTCCTCCTTCATTATAAGAGCAGTTAATAAAGATCTTGGCCTGATTTAGCTTTTCCACCAGCTCGCCGGGCGTTTTTAGCCAGCCAGCGAATTCAATATTATCAGTTAAACCCAAGCGCTGAGCTAGCACTGCAAGTTTATTTTTTTCACCTCCCTGACCGATTAAAAGTAATCTGAGTTGCGGATTGTGATGCTTAGCTATGGCGACCGCCTTTAATAAATTGACGAGGTTTTTATTCTTTTCCATGCGTCCCGACCAAACCAGATCATAGGCCTTAGTCAGGGAGAGCGGTCGAAACAGTTCGGTATCGATATAAAGCGATGGTATATAGGCAATCTTATTGGCGGGTAAACCAAATTTCCGTAGTAACGCCCCCACTTCAGTTTGATTAACTACCCGCACCGCTTTGGCGGGTTTGGCATCATAAGCCAAGAACCAGCGCGTCAGAAGGCGATAAAATATCTCCTTACCACTACTAGCACGTGGAAAGCCTGGTAGATGGTGCAGCTCAAGGACATAGGGCACTCTGGTCAACTTACCCAACCAACGAGCGGCAATGCCATTATAAAAAGGAGGGAACTCCTGTACCGTCATCAGGTCAAAGTGCTGCTCTTTAAATATTTTTTTTCCCATCTGGATGAACCACCAGAGATGTAGCCAGAGTGGCCAGGGAGAAACATGTAAGAAGACATTGCCAAACAACTCCGTCACAGCCGGCTGACAACGCGGGACGATAATATCGATTCTCTCCCAGTAGCGGTGAAATTCTTCCAGGGTTTGATAAAAGGCTCCTTGGCGCCCTTGTGCCAAATCACGCGCGCTACCCAACCCAGTAATCATTAATAATTTGGCCATTATTTTAAATCGCTCAATAATTGAGCAGTCTTTTTATACATTTCATCAACTGTAAACCGCGCCACGGTTTTTTTACCATTGGCGATAAATCTTTCCCGCAGTTCCGGACTCCCCCAGGCGGTCTTAATGGCTTCGTACAGGTTAAACTCATCATTATAATTTACCATAAAGCCATTCTCCCCTTGCTGAACTAGTTCGCGATTGGCGGCTATTCGGGTGGTAACGACTGGTACGCCACTGGCCATCGCCTCCAGTATTTGGTGGGAAAAGCCTTCGTAGGCGGTATTCTGCACGAATAAACTGGCAGCTGCTAGGTAAATTCCCAGCTCCGGTTTGCTCTGCTTGCCAACCAAATACACTTTTTTATCTAAGCGTAAATTCTTTACCATTTTCTGCAGTGTTGCCAGTTCTGGACCGTCTCCCGCGATCACCAGGCGAAGAAACTGGTTTAGACGAAGCAAGCGCGGCATTAATTTGATCAGCATCTTGTTCCCCTTCCAGGGGACCAAACGGCCAAAGGAAAAAATGATATTGCCCGCGATATTAATCTGCTTACGCGCCTCCTCCTGGCTAATGTCGGCTGGTGTCCAGTCAACTCCGTTATAAATGACCTCGACTCTTTCGGCTGGCACGCCCCAACCCTTAATTAGCTCGGCTTGAAAATTTGACTGGGCAATTACCCGTCGCGCCTGGCGGCAAGTCCAGCGCTGGATCCGATCTAACCAGTAAATAGTTCCGTGTTTTGGGCTGGTTTGAAAGTCGTTGATCAATAGCTGGGTTTTGCCCTGATTGACGGCCCTTTCCCAGGCGTAGTCTCCGCCAATCCGAATTACTACCGGTTTTTTCAGCCAGCGCCCAGCTAGCACGGCAACAATGCCCGCATTTACCGCACTAAGCGCTAGTATTTTATCGGCCGAGCGGGCTAGCTTTAGCGTCTTGATGAAGTAGAGAAAATGCCGCCAGAGTCTCGGCCAACCCCGCCACACGGTAACTACTTGGTAGCTCTGCCCACCTAACCGCCACCGGTCGGCATAGGTAAGCACGCTCACCTTTTGTCCAGCACTACTTAAACGGCTAGCCAACGCTTGCGCGTAGGAAGCTGGCCCACCACTATCAGGAGGGAAGATGCCAGTTACAATTAATGTGCGCTTCGTCATAAATTCTAAATGGGGTTTAGGTTTTGTCGTTTAACTTATAC
>Ga0075887_113_pt1 | contig 13381 bp, 15 predicted proteins | sample RifGroA1_FD_68310 | JGI IMG/M metagenome (GOLD analysis project Ga0075887, IMG submission 68310) | Parcubacteria bacterium GW2011_GWA1_47_10
CCGGACTCCATCGCCGGGTAGAGAATTTCCTCCACCATTTTATTGAGCCGGTGTATCTCGTCTATGAACAATATGTCTCCGGGAGAGAGGTTGGTGAGAATTGAAGCCAGATCACCCACTTTTTCGATAGCGGGGCCGGAAGTTATTTTCATCTGCTTGCCGGTTTCCTTGGCAATAAGGTGCGCCAGAGTCGTTTTGCCCAAGCCCGGCGGTCCATAAAATAGTATGTGCTCAGGAATATGCCCCCGCTCCTCCGCGGCCCGCAGCAGGATTTTAACATTGTCTTTTATGTGTTTTTGGCCGACATACTCGTCCCAACGGGTCGGGCGGAGGGTTTGGTCGAGATAAGTGTCCCCGTTGCCGTTCGTTTTGAGTGTTTCCGGGGCGACTGTTTTTGGGGGTTTGTTGCTTGACATTGATTTAAGAATATGCTATACTACTTTTAAGTGCGGTTATCAACATAGTTTCAACATAGCTATCAACATTATAGCACTTGTTGTTTTGCGCACATAGTATAATGATTTTCGGGCCAGCAAAGTACTTTTAAAGAGGGCATTAATCTCTAAGCGATCAGCCACAGGTTATACAAAATTGCATAGGACGTTCTGGTACTATTTATAGTTTCTGGGTCCATCCTATAATATTTTGTTACTTCCGGAACAAAGTTCTGGAAGGATTGTTTAGAGATTAATGCTTTTTTTTTGTTGCCTATTTTTATTTAACAGATATTACAAAAATACTGAAAGTTCGGATAAACATTAAAAAATTTCACATTTAGCTCAAAAAGTTGTTAAGTTGAGAGTGGAGGCAACAATGAAATACCGCATTCTCAAACTCCGTGTGCAACAGTTCCGTCAGCGCATGTTCCTGCTCCTTCAGATCGCCCGCCTGATCTTCCGCGCGAACCAGAAAACCGATTTCCTTTTCGAGCCAAAGCGTTGGTGCGAAACGGATGCCAGTTTGCGGTTCAACTCTTTCTCGTCCAGCGACCTGCTGTGGGTGGTCAACAAGGTTCGCCGCTCCAAAGGCGGTATCTTGTATATCGCCATCGAGCAAGTGCCCGGACGAGGCTGGTGAGCGTGCCTTTCCTAAGTCTCCGCGCGACCGAGTCGCGCGGAGACTTCATTACTTTAGGCGGATGTTCTATAATAAGATATGCAGATTAAAAAAGGCGAATTGTTTTTCAGCAAATTTTCCGCCAAAACTCTTGCGGTAAAATTTAAAACGCCGGTTTATGTTTATGAAGCGGAAACCATACGGCAGCAGTATTTTAAACTGGTAAAGAACGTATCTTATAAAAAACTGGATATACACTACGCCTGCAAGGCCAACACCAATGTTTCTATTTTAAAACTGATTCGGGCACTTGGCGCCAAAGCCGAAACGGTAAGCCGGGGGGAGATAGAGCTTGCACTCAAAGCAGGATTTAAACCCAAAGACATTATCTACACTTCGACCTCCGTCAGCCGGGAGGAACTTTCTTTTGTCATAAAAAATAATATCAGTGTGAACCTGGACTCTCTTTCCCAGATAGAACTTTACGGCAAAATGAATAAAGGCGGCAAGGTAGGGATTCGCATAAATCATGGGTTGGGCGCAGGACATCACAGCCACGTCATTACCGGCGGCGAGATGAGCAAGTTTGGTATTCCCATAGAACACATGGGGCAGGCCCAAAAACTTGCGAAAAAACACAAATTGAAAATTACGCGCTTGCACCAGCATATCGGCTCGAATGTTCTAGACGAAAAAATTCTGATTCAAGCTTTTGACAAGCTGCTCGAGACCGCGCGAGCATTTCCGGACCTTGAGGCGCTCGACTTCGGCGGAGGTTTCGGTGTCGCCTATTCGCCTAAAGAAAAAGGGCCGGATCTGAAAGTCTATGGGACAGCGGTTGCGAAAAAAATGAAAAAATTCTGCAAAGAATACGGAAAGGAATTAACAATGGTTCTAGAGCCGGGACGCCTTCTGGTAGCCGAAGCCGGAACCCTGCTCGCTATCGTGACCGAAATCAAACAAAATCCCACCCGCACTTTCATCGGCGTAGATACCGGCTTCAACCATTTGATACGGCCGATTCTTTACGGTTCTTATCATGAGATAATTAATACAAAAAAAAGGCCGGGTGCCGGGATGACAGCCGATATAGTCGGCAATATCTGCGAGTCGGGCGATGTATTCGGCCGAAACCGCAAGATTACCCCGACCAAAACCGGGGATATCTTAGCCATACGCAATGCCGGAGCTTACGGCTACGCCATGGCCTCGCATTTCAACAGCCGACCGCTACCTCTGGAGATCCTGATAGACCAAGGGAAAGTTTTTAAAATATAAATTGGGCCAATAGCAGGTTAATACTTTTTGTTGCTATAATAAGACAATGGAAAGCAAAAAACTTCGTCTAGGGAAGACATTTCTAATTTTACAAGCAAGTTTGCTGTTAGGCCTTTTGGCCATACTTTTCATGATTACTTTACTGATGGCAGGACTATTAGTTGCGCTAGAAGTAGTACTTTTTGAGGCTTGGCCAATTTTGGTTGCCGGAGTGACAGCTGGGGCAGTTGCGCGTGTTAGTACTAAGAAAACCTTTGCCGTCTACGTCGTGTTTGTTTGGGCATTATTAAATATAGGATACATATTGTTTTTTGCAAATTTCCCCCAGTTCGATTGGATTCTGTTGGCATCAGTACTGGGATTTGTAGGCGCAATTTTGGTATTATGGGATATATTTAGCGGCACACCCAGGGAGGAGAACTCTTTGGTTTAAGATTAGCTATTCTTCATTTAGTTCTACGACGCTCGCGACTTCTTCGAGGGAAGTGACACCGGTGAGAATTTTTACCAGACCGTCCTGACGCATGGAGAGTATGCCCTGTAGCGCGGCTACTTTTTTAATCTCCCGCTCGCTCGGATTTTCCGGAATTATTTTTTCTATTGACTCGTCCGTTCGGATGGCCTCGAATATGCCCATACGGCCCTTGAAGCCGGTCATGTTGCATTTTTCACAGCCGACCGCCTCAAAGACCTTGATGGGTGCGTCCGGATTTATATTGTAATTCGTGAGACTTTTTCCTTCTGTTTTAATGCCGTCCATTATTGTTTTTATGAGCGTGGTCTCCTCCGCAGTTAACGTCTTTTCTTTTTTACAGAATTGGCATAGCTTGCGCACCAGACGCTGGGCGATGGAAAGTGACAAAGCGGAAACCAGAATTTTGGGATTAATACCCAAGTCTATTAAGCGGGGGATGACACCCGCGGCGTTGTTGGTGTGGAGCGTGGAGAAGACCATGTGCCCGGTGAGCGCGGATTGTACCGCGGTTTCTGCGGTCTCGCGGTCGCGGATCTCGCCCACCATTACCACGTCCGGGTCCTGTCGCAGGGCGCTGCGCAGGCCTTCCACGAAAGTATAGCCCCTTTCGTCGTTGGTCTGTGTCTGGGTTATGCCGGTCAGGTGGTATTCCACCGGGTCTTCAATGGTTATTATTTTTATTTCCGGCGAATATATTTTTCTTAAGAACGCGTAAAGCGTGGTGGTTTTTCCGGAACCGGTCGGACCGGTGACCAGGATGAGTCCGTTGGGTTTTGCTATTTCTTCCTGCACGACGGAGAAAAGGAAAGGCTCTATGCCCATCTCTTCCAGCTTTACCTGGATGGACTTGGGGTCCAAAATACGCATGACTATCGATTCTCCGTAAGCGCCGGGGATGAGAGAAGTACGGATGCTTATTTCCTCTTTTTCTTCCATGATGCTGAATCTGCCGTCCTGAGCCACAACGGAGGTCAGTTTCATGCCGGAGAGAAGCTTGATGCGCGAATTAAGCAGACGGTACACCTCCAGGCCGAAAAAGCTAACATCCTGGAGCACGCCGTCCAAGCGGAGGCGAAGGCGGCCCCGGTCCTTCTCCGGTTCGATATGGATGTCCGAGGCCTTGATGGAGATGGCGCCCGCGAGGATTATTTCCAGGAGATGCGATATCTTGTGGGTCTTGTTGCCCTCCAGCGCTTCGGTCACCATTTTCTGTATATCCTGCATCTTTTCTATCTGTTTGGCGGTCTCCCGCAGGACTTCGCCGGAGATATCGATGCCTCCGACTATGGAACTTTCCGCCATGGATATTTCCTTGTAGCGTTCCCAGACCTTGTTGATGCTTGCCGTGGAAGCCATATAGAAGACCGGCGTCAAATTTTTCCGGACCATGTCTTCCTTTAGTTTCCCAAGGAGCGCATCGGAGGGGGAATGCACGGCAATGTATATATTTTTGCCGAAAAGCTTGAAGGGCCCCACGGAGAGCTCGCGAGACTCTTTTTCGGTGATGGCCCGGAGCGCTTCGTTGTCGATGCCCAGCCGGTACAGGTCGACATAAGGCATCCCGTATTTTTCTTCCGCAAGGGTCGCCACCAGCTGCTCTTCTTCCAGTTTGTGCAGGTCTTCGAGCTGCTTGTTTTGTTTTTCTTCGTCAAAGGAAGATGTCATTATAGTAAATTGTAGCAATAAAAAGGGGCAATTGCTATATATTATTTTGTGCTAATATCCTAATATGAAGAGAATCGCAAAGACCAAGAAAGATACGATGGAAATAGCGAAAATGTTCCTGAGTAAAATTCTCCTGGAAGGACGGCCCCGCGGCGCGCGGGTCGTAGGCCTTTCCGGTAATTTGGGCGCGGGCAAGACAGCTTTCGTCAAAGCCGTCGCCAAACACTTGTCCATAAAAGAGGTCGTGAACAGCCCGACCTTCGTCATAATCAAAAGATACCCCATCAAAAAAAAGGGAGCGCATAAGTTTCTGTTTCACCTCGACGCGTACCGGCTCAAGAATGCGCGGGAACTCATGGCGCTTGGCTGGAAAGAAATTCTGGCGGACGACAAGAACCTGGTTTTCATCGAATGGCCCGAGAATGTTACCAAGGCGATGCCCAAAAAAACTCGGCATATTCGCATTTCTCATGGCCCAGACGGGCACAGACACTTTAAGATATAATAAAGAGATGCCAAAGGAGAACAAAAGACTGGTCCTGCTCGACGCGCACGCCATAATCCACCGCGCCTATCATGCCCTGCCGGAATTTACCTCAAGCTCGGGCGAGCCCACCGGCGCGCTCTACGGCCTCGCAAGCATGCTCATCCGCATCATCTCCGATCTCAAACCGGATTATATTGCCGCTTGCTATGACCTGCCGCAAAAAACCTTCCGGCATGAAGCTTATGATGGCTACAAAGGCAAAAGGGCCAAGACGGACGACGCGCTCGTCGCCCAGCTTAAAGAATCCCGCGAAATTTTTAAGGGATTTGGTATTCCTATGTACGATGCGCCGGGGTTCGAGGCGGACGATGTTTTGGGCACCATCGTGCACAAGTACAAAAAGGACAAGAAACTCGACATCATCATCGCTTCGGGCGACATGGATACGATGCAGCTTGTGGACGACAAAAAGGTGCAGGTGTATACACTGAAGAAGGGGATTAACGACACCATACTATACGACGAAGAAAAGGTCTTGGAGCGTTTCGGATTCAAACCCGCCCTTTTGCCGGACTACAAGGGGCTCCGCGGCGACCCTTCGGACAATATCATCGGAGTGAAGGGCATTGGCGAAAAGACCGCGCAGACCCTAATACTCCAATTCGGGACCATAGAAGAAATTTATAAAAAAATAAAAAAGGACGGGCAGGCTTTCAAGAACGCGGGTATAAGCCCGAGGATGGCGGAAATTCTGAAAGAAAATGAAGAAGAGGCGCTGTTCTCCAAAACTCTTGCGACCATACGCACGGATGCACCGGTGGATTTTGAGCTGCCGGAAAAGACCTTCTGGCAAAGCGCGGACCGGCAGAAAATAGAAGAAGTTTTCAACCGCTTCGAGTTCAAGAGCCTGGTGTCGCGCCTCCAGAACTTTTTTACTAATGGTAACGGGCAAACGCCGGAAGGCCATGCTCTCCGTCATTCGCGCCCCGTCCTGGAAGGGCAAGCTAGTTTTGTCCGTAGCGAAAATTCCTCCGAGCATGGCCTTCCGGCTTTGGAGAAAGGGGAACAGCCCGACCCCGAGAAACTGCAGGAAACCAGCATCGCCCTCTGGCTCATAAATTCCGACCTGGACGATCCCAAGCTCGAAGATATTTTGCAATACGCGCACGGGAAATCTTTTGAAGAAGCGCGCGAAGTTATTTTTAAAAAACTCAAAGCGGACAAGCTGGAAAAAGTTTTCGAAGAAATAGAAAAACCCATTATTCCCGTGGTCAAGGAAATGGAAAGTTACGGCATACTGGTCGACCGGAAATATTTTGAAAAACTGTCTAGAGAGTACCACAAAGAGCTCGATGCCCTGACCAAAAAAATATGGAAAACTGCTGGCACGGAATTTAACATAAACTCTCCGAAGCAGCTGGGCGAGGTGCTTTTCGGCAAGATGGGTATCAAATCCGGAAAAAAGAGCGCTGGCGGGGCGCTGTCCACCAAGGTCTCGGTTTTGGAAGAACTGGAGGAATCGAACCCGATTATTACCGATATACTGTCTTACCGCGAACTACAGAAACTTCTTTCCACTTACATTGACGTGATTCCCAAGATGGCGGGGGAGGATGGCCGGCTCCACGCACGCTTCATCCAGAACGGCACCACGACCGGCAGATTTTCTTCGCAGGATCCGAACCTCCAAAACTTGCCGATAAAGTCCGAGCTGGGCCGGAGGATACGCGGGGGGTTTGTCGCGCCCCGTGGCAGCAAGCTGGCCGCTTTTGACTATAGCCAGATAGAACTCCGGGTGGCCGCGATGCTGTCCGGCGACAAAAAAATGACCGCGCTTTTCCGGGAGCGTAAGGATATTCATCAGGGCGTGGCCTCTTTTGTCTTCGGCGTACCCATCGACCAAGTGGATGCCGAGATGCGTCGGCTGGCGAAAGTTATAAACTTTGGCATTATCTACGGCATGGGTGTGAATGCTCTGCGGCGCAACATGGGCGGCAACCGGGCGGACGCGCAAAAATTTTATGATAATTACTTCAATCAATTTTCGGGGTTGCGCGATTACCTTGAGGAAGTAAAAAGTTTTGCCAAGAAGAATCTTTACACCGAAACCTTGTTTGGCCGCAGACGTTACTTCCCGAGCATAAATTCGCGGCTGCCATTCCTCCGCAATATGGCGGAGCGCACCGCGACCAATGCGTCCCTCCAAGGTACGGCGGCGGACATCATCAAGCTCGCCATCCGGTTCGCGCATGAGGACCTCGCCAAGGCCGGCCTTTTGGCGAAGACTCACCTCGTGCTTCAGGTGCACGACGAGCTGGTGTACGAGATAGCGGAGGACGTGCTCAAAAAAGCGAGCGAAATCATAAAAGACGCGATGGAGGGCGTACTCGCGCGTTCATATCTACGCTATAAAACCGACATTCCTATTCTGGTCCACGAAGGGGCGGGAGCCAATCTGGGGGAGGTCAAATAGCGAAATTTGTGCTACAATTGACACATGTTTGGCGGCGGCAAAATGGACCCTAAAAGACTGAGCGTGCACCGTATAGCCGCGCACTCGTATATAGTAGCGCTTCTTTTTCTCCTCGTCGGTGTGTTCGCGGATATGCTTTGGAAGCCGGTAATTTTTGATGAAACTCTGACCGCCCCGCTCGGGGCACTCTTTCTCGGCGTGGGCACCATATTTATACTTTGGGCGCAGAACGCTTCGCATCATTTCAGCAAAGAACACATTACTCGCGACAGTTTTTGCCGTGGGCCTTACCATTTTACCCGGAACCCGACGCATTGGGGGCTTTATTTTCTGCTTCTCGGCTTTGGTCTGGCGACCAATGCGCTGTTCGTGATAGTTACCACTGTAGTTTCTTTCCTCGTGACCAAGGCGATATTCTTGAGCCAGGAAGAGAAACTCTTGGCTACAAAATACGGCGAGCCCTACCTGGAATACAAAAACTCCGTAAAGTTCTAACATGATATACCTTTTCTCCGGCGACGATACTAAAAAAAAGCTCGCAAGCTACGAGGCATTCCTCGCAGCGCATACAAAAGCAAAAAAGGAAGCAAAAGAAACTTTTTTCATAAACAAGAACGATTTCGACCCGATGCAACTAGAGAGCTTTTACTCCGGCGCCTCGCTTTTTTCGGCAAAGTCCGCCGTGGTTTTCCACGATATTCTCGCGGGGGAAGAAGAGAGCGAGTTTATTCTGCCTCGCCTCAAAGAGATGGCCGAGTCGGAGAACTCCTTCATATTTCTCGAGGGCAAGCTAGGGAAGCCGGTGCTGGATGCTTTTAAAAAAGCTAGGGCAGAACTGAATATGTTTGAGGCGCCGAAGGAGAGAAAAGAGAAATTCAACAGCTTTGTTATCGCGAATGCTTTCGCGCAAAAAGACAAATTTAACACCTGGTTATATTTCCGGCAGGCGGTGGAGCGGGGCGTGGCGCTTGATGAGCTTTCCGGCATACTGTTCTGGAAAGTGAAAGACATGCTCTTGAAGCGGAGCTTCGGCAAGTTCCAAGAAGAAGAACTCAAAGACCTCGCCGGCCGTCTCTCCTATCTCCTGCCGCAAGCCCGCAAAAAAGGCCCCGAAGCCGAATCCGCCCTGGAGCAGTTTTTACTGGAGGCATTTTAAACAAGAACTACTACTGGGCGGCCTTTATTTTGTTTAGGACAAACCAACTTACTATTACCAGAAGCATCAGTTCCGCCACTACGTAGTAGCTATAGGAGGAGGCCACCAAGTGGGGAGGAGAGTAATGCCCGACCAATGCGCGACTTATGGCCCAAACCGGACCGAAGAGCAGGCCGGCGAACAGGAATATCGGCAGGGCAATCCTGAAATTTTCCACGAAAGACATAGTAAGTAATATGAAACACCAGACCACCAGGATATTTTTTAAAACCCGGAGACCGCCTTTTTTGTCCGCGATTTTTCCGAAAATAACGGCCCCGACCGCGGCCAAGGTCAGGATTCCCGCCGTTAAAATGGATTTCAACGTGTCTTCCGTCCCAAACACTGCCTCCAGATATAGAGGAAAATTATTTGCAAAAGTCAGCATTACATCGCTAACCAAGAAATATCCCAACAAAAGGAGCGCCAAGGATTTGTTTTTAAATACTTCCTTAAACAGGGATACCATGTCGGGACTCTGGCCCGTGTGCCCCGCCGAATCTTTTGAAGCGATTTTGTTTTCCTTATACAATAAAAGCATCGGCAGGGCCAAAAGACCGAAAATCAAAGTCGCGGGTAAGAGCGCCTGCGCTCTGCCGGGGTCGCCGAATAAAGTTATGCCGTTAACAAAGGGGAGGGTAACCAGCACGCCCGCCACTTGCCCGATAGAATTGGCCCCCTGCCCGATACCGGACTTGGAAGAGCGGTCATGTTCGTCCGAGAGGTCATTTAGCATGGGCGTGAAATAAAGGAAACACACCAGATAAGCGTAACTTGCGAGGGTGAAAAGAGTGGTTGCGGCAATCTCTTGCCCGTCTGTTGTCATAGCCAGTATCGCTGTACCCAAATACGCCAAAAAACTAAAAAGGGTCCACAATCTCAGCCCGCCCATTTTTAGTCCGGTGGCGTCAATTTTTTTGCTTATTATCGGAGCGCTGATGATAAAAAGAGCGGAGGAGAGGACTAACGCCGCGTTGTACCACCAAGCCGGCTTGCCCTGGTCGAACACCAGCCATTGTGAAAAATAAAACAAAAAGCCCATCAGGACAAAAGAGTTGGCGAAGTCATACAGGGCCCACAAAAACAGCCGTTTATTCATTCGGTAATTTTAGCACACTACTAAGCTTTAAAACGCAAGAAATTCTTGATTTTTCTGGTTATTTCTTGTATTATCAGGTTGTTTTCCGCCCGTAGCTCAGCTGGTAGAGCAGCTCCCTTTTAAGGAGAAGGTCCTCGGTTCGATCCCGAGCGGGCGGACCAAAACGAAACAAAGCGCCCTGCGGCGCTTTTTTCATTTTGGTCCGAGGCGGAGCGATATTTTATCAGTAGATAAAATCGCGAGCCGGGGTCGCGACCGAGGCGAGTGGCGACGAGCCGAGAGTTGTGACGACAAAAAGACTGAGTGTAAAGTTTTCCACAAGTTATTAACTTTTTGGGAATAGCAGAATATTGACATTAGGCAGGTATTCAAATTATAATAATTCTACTAACTAATGAATAGTTGAATATGCCCAAAGCAGAAATTAAAACAAAAAACGGCTCAGTTATTACAGTAGAAGGCACCCAGTCGGAAGTAGCAGAGTTCATAGTAAAATTTGGAGATTTTTCTTCAGTGGCTGTTGGTAAACAGAAAAAGTTAAGATTGCAACCAAGTGGCAAAACGCCCTTGAAAGCCTCTCCCGTGACCTTGATAGCTGAGTTAATTGACGGAGGATTTTTTAAAAAGCCCAAAGGCCTCGGAGTTATAAAAATTGCACTGGAAGAACATGGACATTATTACCCCGTTACCACTTTGTCGACAACAATGCTTCGATTTGTACGCAAACATGAAGTTCGTCGCATAAAAGATAAAAAACGATGGCTTTATGTCGGATAATTTAGAGAAACAAATGCAAAATATAATCAAAAGACTCGACAAAATTGAGAGCGTTCTTTTTGCTGTAAAAAATAAAAAAGTAGCACCAACCGAAAAACCTGAGCAAGTCTATATTGGCCCAAAAGGAGGGATACTACTTATAATAAAGAAAGGATATTTTGATAAACGCCGCAATCCCGGCGAAGTTGCATCCGAATTAGAAAAAAATAATTATAATTATCAACTTCAGGTTGTTCGTAATACGCTAAATCGTCTTAGCACAACAAAAGGTCCGCTTACTAGACTAACCTTCGCGGGGAAACTCGTGTATGTGAAGAGAAAATAAATATGGCAAAAAACAAAACACAAGAAGAAATTAACGCAGAGATAATCAAACGATTAGAAAATTTAGAAAAAGTACGCCACACTCCTTCAGAGGTATTAAAGAGAGGAAAACAGAAAACTCTCCCAGAGATTACTAAAGGCAAGAAACTTAAAAATGGTCAACAAAAAGTGGCAATCATAGTTGCATACTATGAAAAATTTTTGAGCAAACCTAGTGTTACCACAGAAGAAATTACACAAGGTTGGCGAGACGGGAAATTCGATGGATCCTTCGCGAGAACATTACTTGATCGTGCTATCAGCGACGGCTTGGTGCGAGATTTGAAGGATGGAACGTTTGATCTTTCCCAGAGCGGAGAAGGGTTTTATGAAGAATACATGAAATAGAATGTCTAGTATCATACAAAGCCAACTTTTTGCAATTGCCGGGGACGCCAAATTAGCAAAAGATATAACTGAAAGTTATGATGGCATATCAGCTGGGTATTTTTCTCAGAATTCCATTATGCTACTCCAGCATGTCGGAGTATTTGTAGAGGGAATATTGAGGGTTGCAGAGCATATAGTTTTTAATACGCATACGCCGCTACTAAAGAAAATAAATATAGATAAAACGATAATAAAACTGGAAAAAGCATCAGGACCTGAAGGCATACGTATACACGTGACTCGGCTCAGTCGTGCGGCGTACGATTTCCGTTCTAGGAAAAAGAGTGTTCACCTGACCGCCATAGACCCACAACTAATAGACGCCCATCTTATATTTGAATTAGTTACTTGGGTCCTTATTGAGGTGTTGAAAGAAAGTGGTTTGCCAGACGCAGAGGATTCAGTCAGAATGCTTGCTACCAGAAAAATTCCACTAGTTGAATCAGTGGACGGTATTTTACGCACAACTAGAACGTCACTTTCAATCCCTGAAAAAATAACCCTTTTACTATACGCACAGCCCACTGGTCTGACTGACGAAGAATTGTTTGAATCAACAAAGATACATGTACCTACAATTAATAGATTGCAACGAGATTTGCATCGCCTAGAAATTAGAGACCAAGTTCATAAAAAGAAAGATGGGAAATGGGTCTTGTTTGGACATGGCCGAGAAATGGCAGAGAAATTGCTTAGAAAATAACCTACCCCTCTTTTCTCGCTACTTGCTTTCTCCTTATTACCATCATAACGAACACGGTCAGGTTCGCGGCAGTCAGGGTGCTTAAATAAGTCATAGTCAAGAGGTTGTGCTCCGTGTTTGCGAACATAGCCAACGTGTCGGAGAGCGCCATGAGTATCCAAAAGGGTAGCGTTTCGCTGTAGGGCTCCGCGTAGGTTTTCCGGAAGGTGGGCACAAAGGCCAGTCCGTCAATAAGAGAAACCATGATGACGGAGAGAAGCGGACTGTCCAATTGCCACCAGACAATGACTGCCGAGAGCGCCAAGACGAGAAGGACAGTGTCGCTTACGGTTATATTCTTTGTGCCGTATTTAAACGACAGGATAAAAACAGCGCCCATTAACAAAAGGCCCACCATCAGACCAAGGCCGCCGAGTTTGCCGCCGCCGTAGATAATCGCGGCGACCGCCGTGCCCTGAGTGAGAATCCAGATGAACCACGTATATATGTGCGGAGTAGTTTTCCTCGCGAAAAGGTCTTTGAAATAAGGTAAATAGCCGACAGTTACCACTAACGCTGCGGCCAAGGCGAAGGCGAGTTTCATATAGGATTACTTACCCCTGCTTTTTTAGCCACTCAATCATTTTTTTGTAGGTAACGGGGCCGGTTTCGCCGTCGGCGGTAGTGCCGGCCGCTTTTTGATAAGCCATGACATCGGTTTTGAGGCCGGCGCCGTAATCATTGTCCACGGGTTTCGCCGTCTTATTGTAAAGATTTAAGAATTTCTGGATAGTGCCGACGCGGGTACCCTTGGAGCCCACTTTCATATAAACATTGTCTTTGACGAGTTTTTCCAGTTCGTTTATGAGCGTCTGGTTCTTGTAGGTCGTGGTGGAAGGCGCAGGCGCAGGAGTTTCTGCGGGCGGGGTGTTCTGATTGTTCAGGGCTAACGCGGCTTGTTCTTGTTCTGCCTCTAGCGTGCCTAGCTCGCTCTTGAGCTCCGCAACCTCCTTCTCTAGCGCCCTGTTCCGCTCTTCCAGCGCCTGCTGTTTCTGGCGATATACGGAAACGTCGCCGCGTTCGAGCGTGGTGAATGCCCAGAAGCCCAGGAGGCCGATGCCTGCGATGGCTATAATCGATATTAGTCCAAATTTAAAATTCTCCACAATACATATATTGTAGTATAATGGTGCTTCTTTGTAAAATAGTGCTAGTATGAAAAAAAAGGATGGCCCCAACATGAAACAAGAAATTTTCAAATTAAACCATAAATTCGAGCCCGCCGGGGACCAGCCCAAGGCGATTGCCGGGCTTTTAGAAGGGCTTCGGAAGGGGCTGAAGAAGCAGACGCTCCTGGGCGCCACCGCCACGGGGAAGACTTTTACTGTGGCGAACGTCATAGCGGAATGGGGCCGACCCGCACTCGTCATCGCCCACAACA
>Ga0075887_118_pt1 | contig 12223 bp, 12 predicted proteins | sample RifGroA1_FD_68310 | JGI IMG/M metagenome (GOLD analysis project Ga0075887, IMG submission 68310) | Parcubacteria bacterium GW2011_GWA1_47_10
ATTGCTGGGCCGCTAGACTAAAGTACTTGGCAAACTCTGAACCGTTATCGGTCTGGATGTTCTCGATGCGGCCATCTAAGAGGTAGTGTAGTCTTTTTAAGAAGTCAGCGGCATAGTAGGAGCCATGGCCAGGATACATCCGGGCAAAGGCAATCTTGCCATGGGTATCGATACCAGTCAGAATGTAACGCTTCTGACCATAGGCATAGACTACGATGGTATCAAGCGCAATCAGGAAGCCAGTACGCTGTTCCCGTTTGAGAGCGGTGATTCTGTGCTTGGGTTGACTGCGTTTGCGCGCTAGCTGACGCTGATTGGCCTTAAGCGGGTGGTAGTACAACTGATGCTTCTCAATCACCCGCTGAATCTTCCAGCTGGAGACGGTCTGGCCATAATGGCGCTGGTAGATCACCTGTAACTTCAGTTTGCCGTAGCGTAGATACTTTCTACGTAAAGCTAGGATATTTAACTCCTCTTGCCTGGAGACCTGCCACTGGCGTAGACGCTTAGGTTTACGAGAGGCCTCCTCTAGAGAGGTTAGGTCAGTGGGACGATAGCGTTTCTGCCAGTGATAGAAGGTCTTTCTGGCGATCCCGAAGTGGCGGCAGGTGAGGGAGACATTGCCGCAGTGACGATAGTAGTCAAACCATCTCAGTCTCTGTCTGGCTGATTTAGACAGAGTTGGTGGGAAGGGAGGCAGGTCAGGCAGACGGTAGGTGATACTCATACCATCAGCATACTGCTCCAGGCCTAATCTTTTAAGCGTTCGCAGATCCTGTTCGGACAACTTCTCAATCATGGAAAGCGATAGCAGAGGTGTTACCGATGTATCTCATCCTTCTCAATCATGGAAAGCGATAGCAGAGGTGTTACCGATGTATCTCATCCTTTGCAGGCCGCTCCGAAAAAGCGGCCTTTCTAGGCTTTCCTCGAGTAATGCCAAGCTAGGCGCGTTGTTAGCCTAGTGGCCAAACTTTGGTCTGCCATGATAAAGGAGACGGGCAAATCAGCCTTCTGCCCCTTTGGATTCGAGAGCACTAGACGGTTTCCCAGACTGCCAACTTCCTTTTCTAGGCGGCGCAGATGACTCACTCTTACATAGATGAACTCCTCCCCTCCTCTCTCATAGATTGCGCCCTGTTCGGCCAAGCGATTTACCATTGGCAAGTCTAATAAATAAACCTCTAGTAAGTTGCGCTGCAAAAAAGATCGAGAAGAACGCTTGGAGTTCGACTTGAGCAGTAGGTATTCCTTTCGAATGCCCATCTTGGTCCTGTAAGACCGCACCGCGTAGTAGCGAAACAGAATGTAAATGTACTGGTCATAAGGAAACTCCGAGATTGAGTTGTGCCATTCTAGTTGATCCCGTTTCAAAATGAACACCCCAGAATTGGAAGATGCCTTCACCTCTACCCCGGAATTTAAGTGCCTCGTCTGCAGCTCTAAGTCACCATTGCGGTCCCGTTGGCCTAGCCGTTTACCGCCCAGCCAGCTTGCGGCTAGGTGATTGAAGTATTCACCGACCAAATTGGTTAAACTAACTAACTCACCTTGCTCGGACCGAGCCATTCCTCACCACCTCCTTTTTTAGGCTCTGCCATCAGCATAAGCTAAAATGTACACCGCCACAATCTAGACTGTTGATTTGCGGTGACTTTACCCTTAAGATGGGGCTTGTTCCTAAAAATACCCAAGGAGGGCAAATGCGCATTAACCAAAAAAGGATGAATTTAGTACTAGGCCGGCTGATGCAGGCACTCCAGGCCAAAGAGTATCCGTATAATCTTGACGGAGTAACCGCGCCGCAGATTGCTTCCAATATGCCACACAACCTGCGATTGGGCTCGCGCGAACACGCTCTATTTCTCTTCTGCACCTGCTACTGGATGCGAGGCGGAATACAGAGTGACACCGCCTTTAGATCGCTGGCGCGCTTACACGAAGCTCATCCGGAAATTTTTGTGCCAGAAAAGGCCCACCTTCTTTTGGAGGACTATCTGGCGCAAAAGTTCAAGGAGTATCGGCTCGGCTTCCAAGCCAAACAGATCGCTCGCTTCTGGATAATCAATTTTGTCCGTTTGGCTGACTGGTATGATGGCGACCCGGTCAAACTTTTCACCGATATTCATACCTACGAAGCCGCTTGCGACCGGATTGAAAACCAGCGCGCGAAAAAATCCGGCCAGGAAGGATTTTACGGTTTTCGCAAGAAGATGGTCAGCATGCTGATCTACTTTTTGACGGATACTGGATTTATTAAGCCTTTTCATTTTCCACCTCCCGTAGACTTCCATGTCCTCCGTATTTTTGTTGCTCATCGCATGCTCACCCTTAGCGCTAGAGAGCAGACGGGCTGGATATATGAAAGATTGGCCGATCGGGTGCGGCATTACTTATCTATTTACTGCCTTAAGTATAAGGTAGACCCGCTGCGTTTGTGTGATGCTATGTGGTTATTGTCACGGGCATTATGCAACCAGCACCCGGGCAATAACTCTATCGTTGGTAAAATGGAAATGGTCAACGGCGCACGCATACGAGTTCGTATGGGGCGCCGTACAGCCATAAAGCCAACCATTATCACCTGGAGCGAAGCCCAGACTTTCGCTTATCTACGCTCCTGTGGTTCCTGCCCGGTCGAACAGTCCTGCTCATTACTGATCCCCTCGGCTAATTATTACGTTAGCGGCGTAATAAAAGTCCGCGGCGAACGCACTAAGCCTCCTCAGCAGATTTTGTTTAAGCCATACATCGAGTGGTAACGATGTATGGCTTTTTAATAAAATAAGCTCGACCCACCAGCAGTCGAGCTTATAAAGAACTTTCTTCATCTACCATATTCATGCCGGCCGGCTTCTTGCCTTCCTCCTTTTCTTAGCTAGTCCGGCCGCGATGATCCTGGCTTCGTCGCCAGCGCGCAAAAGCAAAAAGTCACTTAAAGTTAGGTACATAATGCAACGCTTTTTGCGCCGCGGATGGTGCAAGGTCAGACAAAGTTCATGTAGCTGTGGCTCATGCGCTCCCTCAAAAAAGAGGGAGGAACGATCGCCCGCGTGGAACATTCCGTCTACTGCCCAACTTTCCCGAACCGTTCCCCCACCGACAAGAGCCGGCACTGATAGCTTAACTACGTCTCCGACCTTCACTTCCCACTCCGCCGCTTCGCGGGATAAATGCTGCGCGGAATGTTGGGCTTTAAATTCATCGAGCAGATCCGGATGCCAGCCACTGGCCCCGCAGACATTACAAACGTAGAGCCGATTGAACGGCAACTGGATTTCAATGATCATATTTACCTCCCAAGTACCTTACTAGCATGATTTACACTCTAAATAAAGTGCACTGAAAATTCAAAAGATGGGTGTTGGTTTACATTAAAAATATATCCTATTCAAACTCAATATCCTCCGGCACCGGAATTGGATCGCCGGGCTTAGTAACACCGGGATAACGCCAGGCGGAGATGATACGTTTACGCGGGCCGATAGCTAATAGACTATAGACTTGCGATTGCTTTTTCAATCCGCTTGGGAAAACGCACCACCCGCTTCACCAAACTTTCTGACAAGCGGTAATAGCGCATCTTTTCAATGGCATGATTGGTCCAAACATATTTATCGTCGTTCTTAGGAAGCTTATACATTAGCAATGGCGTCCCGTAATTTACAAAACTCGCATTCCCTATCGTCACAGCGGTTATTCCAAAACTTTAGATTTAAAACTTGGTCGGCCAAGTCGAAGATCTGCTCCTTAACTGCTTCTGTTTGTTCGGGGGAGATAATAAATTTTTCTTTGTGGAATTCTCCCTTACTGTCCGGCTCGATAAAATCCACCTCGCCCGAAACCATGGTCTGCGGGAAAGTGGGATAGTTATCCAATAACAACTTGTAAAAAGTCAGTTGGCGCTGGTAGTCACCCGTGGCGGATTTAGTTTTGCCCTCTAACTCGTTACGCGTTTTGGCCTTGCCGGTTTTATAATCTACGACATTAATGCTTTTCTTATCTGACAGAAACTCGATCTTATCTAAGACACCAGTTAATTTTAACGGCTGTTCCAGGCCCGGCATGGGTAGATAGAGACTATTAACCCGGAACTCGTTTTGCGTGTTAGTCGGCCAGGTATTTTGGTAATGGCTATAATATTTTTTTAAGGCAGTCTCCCCTTTGGTCAAAACCATTATCTGATCGGCGGGAGATAGCGGCGCACTGGCCAGAGCGTCACGGAAACGGGTAAGCAAAAAGTCTAGCCCAGCGCTACTGTTACGGATTTGGTCAAAGAAATCTTTTAGCGCGGCGTGGATGGCCGTACCGTAGATCTGGTGGCGGGACTTGGCCTGCGGAATGCGCAACAGGTTTAAATAGAAGTAGCGCCACGGGCAGTTGAGAAAGTTATTCAGACCAACAGCCGAGACTCCACGCTTAAAGAAAAGCGCTCGCAGGTAGTCTTTTTCAAATATGGAAAAGCCCACTGGCTGGCGCGGTTGATAAAGCACCTCCTTTTTCTTTTCAAAAGCGGCTTCGTATTTGTCGGCTGGGCCGTTGGCCCGTAATTCTGGTCTTATTTCGGTAATGAACTGGCTGGGTGACTGCTCCCGACCATCCCAGCTTTGGCTGGCATGGGTGATAAAAGCCTGTTGGCGCGCGCGGGTAAGGGCGACATAAAACAATCGGCGCTCATCATCAAGTTTGAGTAAATTAGCCGCCGGCTCGCCTTTGAACCCAATAGCGGAGGGGGACCCGCGCAGCGGGGGAACCGACGGGACTGGTTCCCCGGGTTTGGGTTCAGAGGTGTAGCCGGCGGCGATTATAGGTTTAATGAGTTGCGGAATGCGCCGATTGCCCCAGTGGCCATCCTGCACGTTAATGATAAAGACATAGTCAAACTCTAGCCCTTTCGCGCTATGCGCCGTCATTAGGCGCACCGCCTCGGGAATAAAGCCCAGCCCACCCTCGCGCACCGGCACGCGGTATTCTTCTAGGGTATTGAGATAACTTACAAAATCCTTCAGCGTAGACTCTTTATGAGCGACATTGATTTTTTTGATCTCCCTAAAGAGCGCATTCAGCCGAGCGAGACCAAGCGCGGAATTGGGCTGTTCTAGAATATAGCTAAGAAAACCAGACTCGCGCGTGATAGTTTCAAATAGCTCGGCTAAGCTAAAGTTGGTTGCCAGCCTTTGCCAGCGCAATAACTTTGTGGCAAACTGCTCTATGGCCACAGTGGCGCCAATGCCCAGACTCTTTAACCGTTTGGGCGCGGCCAGGAGTTCTAACAAGCTAATTTTGCGCCGCACTCCTGGCGAAAGTAGTTTATAAATATCGAGTGGCGGTAGTTTGAGCCAGGGCGAATGCAAAATATTAAGTAGCCGTTCCTCACTCCCTGGGTCGGCCACGAAACGCAAAATTTCCAAAAATTGCCGGATGGCAGGATCGCGCAGGGCATTATTGCCCGATTCCACTCGAAAAGGCAGACCATACTTTTCTAAAATCTCCGTTACGCCCACGGCATCCTGGTTATCACGATAGATAATGGCAATCTCTTTGGCGGATACTCCTGCCTTAATTAGCTCACTAGCCTTCTCCGCTAGAAAAAAATACTCGCTCTCTGGCCGCTTGAACTCGTAGACTTCAGCTAGCTTTTCGGGATGCTTAGCCTCCCCTACTAACTGATCGTTGATCTCTGCCAGGGCATCCACTAAACGGCGGGAGTTGTTCTGGATCAGATCATGGGCCAAATCTAAGATTGCCTGCGTGGAACGATAGTTTTTCTGCAGGGTAATTAACTTGGCAGCGGGATAGAGTTTTTTAAAGTAAAGAAAATTTTCCAGTGAGGCGCCCTGAAAACGAAAGATGGCCTGCTTTTCATCCCCCACCACGAATAAGTTTGGCTGATCATAAAAACTGCTTAGCAATTCTAATACTTTGTTTTGAGCGTTGTTGGTGTCCTGGTGCTCATCCACCAGAAAATATTGAAACCTTTCCTGCAAGCGCAACAGCCGGTCGGAATTTTGCGCTAAGGCCTGCGCTACTTCTAAGATCATGTCATCATAATCATAGAGTTTAGCTTCGGCCAGCGCGTCCTGGTAGGCCAAATAGATTTTGGCTAGCTCTTGGTTTTTATCGAGCTGGCGCTTTAAGTCCGAGTATTTGCCTTTCATTTTCCCCTGATAGCGCCCGCTGTCGTAATACAAATCCTCGCTGTCGGTAAATTCTTGAGTTTGCTTTTTAATTTGCCGCTCGTATTCTTCTGGACCAATGCCCTCTTTTTTCAGCTGGCTGATCGAACGGCGGACGTCAGTGAGATAAAAATATGGCTCGCTAAAGGGCTTGAGAAATTCCAAGTGGATCGAGTCGATAATGCTCTGCAGGAGCTTGATCTGCCGGATTTCATTGCTAGGCTGACGAGCGATAACCCGCGGGAAGTCATCCGGACAAGTTTGGATCAGCTCATTGCAAAAGCCATGGAAAGTGGCGATGCGCACCTGGTAGGCGGCCGGGCCAATGATTTCGGCTAGGCGGCGGCGCATCGTGGCGGCGCCGCTCTCCGAAAAAGTTAGCGCCAAAATATTGCCCGGATTGATTTGGGTTTTTAGTAAAATATTGGCAACGCGCAGAGTTAAAATCTGGGTCTTCCCCGTGCCTGGTCCGGCGATTACCATCACCGGCCCCTCAATCGTATCTACCGCTAGCTTTTGCTCGGCATTAAGTTGTTGGTAAAGCTCCTTAAATTTATCGCTAGTTTTAGCTGGCATAAAGACATTTTAGCACGTTGAACTTTTCCTGGCAGGTTGACTAAGGTATGGGGGTTGGGGTAGTATATACGCAGGGTCTGAGAGCACACCATATTAAAAACGTCGGAAAATCCATGAGGAGCAAAATGAGCACGTTCCAGCTTGCGATTCAGTTATTGCGAGATGCAAAGTTCACTCATCCGAACAAAATGGTACTTGTAGTAGTAAAGGACAAGGGCGGTCCACCCAGTATAGACCTGCGCCCAGCCGACCAGCTTGCCAACAAAATTGGCAAGCTGCCACCGTTCAACCGAAAGGAAGCTGTTTTTTTAAATCCTCCTTCCGGACCAGCTCCATCCGGTAAGCTAGACCTGGAGCAGTCTCTCGGATCTGTCCTTAAGGGACGGGAGTTCACCACAGATATAATTCTTTATGTCTGTGAGGACAAACTCGGTCCTGGCGGATCGTGGCTTGTCAGCTTTGCTGACAAGCCAAGCACTTTTTACGATGCCGAGTATTTTTCTCGGCCGGCGCTACGCGCCGCGGCAGCTTTTGTTGGCGCCAACACCTCCGCCCGGGCCAACCGGTTCGCGGCGGGGTTAGACCCTTACTAGTTTTCCTAGTTTCTACAGCACCTTCCTGGCCCCGCTATCCGCGGGGCCTCAAGTCACCGACATTATACTGGGCGATTTTTAAATATTGTTTTTTATCAAAAAGAAAGGCCACGTCATCCCCCATCACTCCTTCGGCCTTGGGACTTTTAATACCAAAAGCGCGACTCCACATATGTAGATTGCCTTTCTGTCGATTAACCGCCCCATAAAAAGACAGTTGGTCAAATAGATCAATGTGCTTCGAGCCAAACTTTTGTAGACTGGTATAGCGGTTAGACAACAAGTCTTTAGACGGCCGGATGCCATGAATAGCTGAACGAATCATTAGCCACGGCACATCAAAGCTACGGCCATTAAAAGAGATAAACTCGTCGTAGCGTTCGGCTAACTCCCAAAACTTATTTAGCATATCCGCCTCGCTTAATGCTTTAAACTTTACTCCATCAGCCTCGGACTCCTCGCCGACATTTTCTGGATTTTGATAATAGACTGCCCCTTTATTTTGTTCTACATCCAAGGCACCAATCGCCACAATTTCGCCCGTCAGCGGCGAAAAACCCAAGCCTTCTTTCAGGTCTTGCAACTTAACTTTATACTCCTCATCACTCCCTGATCCCTTTTCAATCCACCGCGTCAACGCCTCCTGGGTGGCGTCATCCATCTTGTCAAAATCCTCCCCCCGATCGTCTCGATATCAAATACTAATTTAGGCATACTTGTACTTTATTATAAAAACGCTATAACTGTCTAGTCGCGCTTCAAAAAGGGGGTGATTAAATGAACGAACAGCACGACATGTACTTTGGTAACCCGGTTTTTCATGACGGGATCAACCTCACCACAAGAGTTGGCGATAAGTGGACTAAACTCCGTCAAGGCGACCAGCTAACTTGCTGGGGAGATAAGGGAGCCGAGGGGCCACTTTACGCCGAAGGTACAGTCATCGGCTTTCTTTTTTGTCCGCTCTGCATGATTCCGTCTAGTTGGCTAAAAAACTTCGAGCACGACCCAGCCTGCCGGACGCATGAAGGACTATTGGCGGATTTAACCGAACGTTACCCTGCCAGTAGGATTGGGCCGACTACCATGGTTACCGCCATACTTTTTCAGTTTGAAAAGCTGGCGAGAGACCGACAGGCTAAAGAGTACTTTAAAAGTTCAGGGAGCAATTCAGCTGAACCTATTGCTGGTGTAACAATGCCACTACCCTCCTGTCAGATGTGTGGCTACCCACTCGAGGATGGAGTTTGTAAGAACTGTGAAGTGGCTAGTGTAATGAAACAGCAGCTTTAGGTCGCAGTCTCACCTTTCCGCATCCTACTACCTCGGCTCCTGCCGAGGTAGTAACGGAATTGCCTTGATATTTTTTCTCAATTAATCCGGCCTGCGCTAGACGGCGAACGTGTTCGGAAATGGTTTTAAAATTGCAGCGTAAGGCGTTACTGATTCCTTCTACATTAATCCCCTCTTCGCGCGCAATCAAAAATAGGATTTCTATCCGGTGATGATTTGCAACCCCTTTCAGGTGTCGCTCTAGTTGTTTGGAAGTTTTCTGTTTCTTCTTGCGTTTTGGCAAACGAATTTTTGGATAAGGCAAGAGGCGATTTCCACTCATATTTCTATTATAAACTATTCTCATATTCTTAAGAATATGAGAATAGTTTATCTCTATTTTTATTTCCAGATGGCGACTAGTTTTTCTTTAGCACTGGATGGATTTGGATAGAAGGCATCAAGACTTTCAAAATCTTTCTTACTAACCCATTCCAGATGATACTGGTTATTTTTAGTTACTCTTTCCTTTTCTGGCCCACCCAGCTCTAAAGTACCAGTAAAACTTTCGATCAGGAAGTAATAATCTATCCGCTCGTCACTGTTAATTTCAAAAAGCAATTTGCTAATTTTAACATCGACACTTAACTCCTCTTTGGCCTCTCTGATCATGGCAGATTCTAAACTTTCGCCTTCCTCCACCGTCCCACCCGGCAAGGTATAATATTCAGCCTCCGGCTTAACTCGTCGGATTAATAAAATCTTATCGCCATCAATAATTATTGCCGAGACTCGTTGTTTCATAAATGTTCTTAAGATAGTTTAATAAGCCTCATATCATTTATCTTTCCCACTTTTTACTTTTCTGGCTTGACTGCCATTCCATTTTTGATCCTTAGTATTCCTATCAACAAACCAGGCATCTTTGGCGTCAAACCACCAGCTATCCGGATGGGTTTTAGCAATCAGCTTGCCCAGCTTCTTGCCAGCATCGGTCTTTAATCTCTTAAGAGCAATATCTATCCAGCGTTTGGCTTTGAGATTGCCCTTTGTCTCCTCGGCCCGTAGGGTGGTAATCCATTCGAGTTGGTCGGCATCTTTAACTAATCTGGCTTCTAATGTTTCTCGAGCCTGTTCTTCCTCGAACAGCTGCTGAATTTCAGCGCCAAAGGGGAGACTACTGGCAATATCCTTAACTGCCTCTTTTTCCGCTAAACGGCCGTAGCGTTGATGCACATAATTATGATCAGAAGTGCGTCCCTCACCGATATCATGAAAGAGCGCCATTAAGACAATTTTATTTTTGTCGGCCTGCGGTGCAAAGTGGGCGAGGGAATAAGCGATCATCGCCGTATGAAAAAGGTGTTCGGCGACCGACTGCTGCCCACTGCCCAAAAACCACAAACCGGACCGCGGTGTTTTGCTGTGAATACTGGTTTCATAGACAAAATCCACCACTTTCTCGTAAATATCTTTCGATTTTTTTATCGGCCTATTTTTCATGATACCAATTATTTCCACCCTCTTTTCTTATTAGCTTACTACTTCAAATCTTATTACTTGTGTATAAGAAGTGTTGTTATAAATTCATTTTATACTTATAATATATAGCATGCCTAAATGCATAATAGAAGGCTGTATAAAATTAACTCGAAATAAAATAACTAAAGAGGTCTACTGTCCTATGCATAAAGAACGCTTTAAGCGTCATGGGTATTTTGAATTAAAGAGAGAACGAGGTGAACACGGCCTAGAGAAATTGCCTCACGAAATAGATAAGTTTATCATAGAAAATTGCAAAACTATGATAGATCATGAAATAGCAAACAAATTATTAGAACTTGGGTACAGCGGAGCCAATGCCTGGAACGTACGATATAGAAGAAGGAAATTAGGAATAAAAAAATATCTGTATGGAGAAGTCCTAAAACATAAAGCGTGGGTACGAGCTCAGGCTATAAAAAGTTACGGTAACAAATGTGAGTTGTGCGATTATACAATGGCAATTGATACTCATCACATAATTCCAAAGTACCAAGGTGGACCACACAAGATAGATAATCTAATGGTTATGTGTCCAAATTGTCATGCGTTAGTCACCAGAAATTATATAAAAGTTAGTAACAGAAAAGATATACCAAAGATTCGTCTAAAAATAAAAGGCAAGTTAAAAACTTTTTATCCGAGTTAACCCTTGTGATGTGGCGCATTTATAAGGCCACAATTTTTGTACTTATAGACTCGCCCAGTCTTGGGGTTAATCGCTCCGCACGGGCAGGGGTCATTCCGCCCGGTTTCTTCTCCGCCTACTACAGGGGAGGCCTTCTCGGATATTGTATTTTCCTCGCTGCGGCTCTCGACTATCTTCTTATTACTTTGCGTTGGCGCAGATTGCGGCTGGAATTTAAACAGATAATTAGCCGATTGGAACATAATATTATTCATTAGCTGAATAAACATCTTCTGTCCCTCTACCTTGTACTCTACTAGTGGATCGCGCTGACCATAGCGCAGGTACTCCATGTTTTCCAAATGATCCACCCACAGCTCATCAATTACCCGCACCATAAGCATCTTTTCAAAAAGACGCATCGACTCACTGCCAATCTGCTTTTCTTTTTCATCATAAACCTTGAGAGCCAAAGCCGTCAGATAATTAATCAGTTCATTGCCCTGAGAGTTCTCTTGTATCTGCAACTCCCCAGTAAAACCAGTTAGCGCCCTAAAGTTATGCTCAATCTCTTTTATTATTTCGGCATTGCCCGCCTCTACTTCTCCCAGGTAGGCGGAGGTGAAACGCTCGATCGTTTCGTGAATATAACTTTGTACGCGTTGCTTTTCATCGGCGGAAGCTAAAATCGCATCGCGTTCTTTATAAACCGCGGTGCGGTGACGATTCATCACGTCGTCATACTCTAAAATCTGATGGCGGGCGTCAAAGTTGTGCCCCTCGATACGGGACTGGGCTTGTTCAATGGCCCGCGAGATCATCCGATTCTCGATCACCTCATCGTCTTTTACGCCCAAAGTCTCCATCACACTGTGTAAACGATCACCGCCAAATACCCGAATAACATCGTCTTGAGTAGAGACAAAGAATTGCGATGACCCTGGGTCGCCCTGCCGACCAGCGCGGCCACGCAGCTGGTTATCAATCCGGCGGGCCTCATGGCGTTCCGTACCAAGCACGTGCAAGCCGCCAGCCGCGCACACCTTTTCCGCTTCTTCTGCCGATGGCGGATTGCCACCCAAAATAATATCCACACCCCGGCCGGCCATATTGGTAGCCACGGTGACCGCGCCTAAGCGCCCGGCCTGCGCGATAATCTCCGCTTCTTGTTCATGATTTTTCGCGTTGAGTACTTTGTGCGCAACGCCCTCGCGCGCCAACATAGCCGCTAGTAATTCGTTTTTTTCAATTGAAACTGTGCCAATCAAAACTGGCTGACCGCCCCGGTGCCGAACGTCCCCATGCCGAGATTGCTGCCGATGTTCTTCATCCCCCTTCCTACTTCCCTCGTCACTCTCCCCAAAATGTCTCCTCTTTACTTCGGCTACAATAGCGCGGAACTTGCCCTCTTCGTTTTTGTAAATGCGGTCGGGAAT
>Ga0075887_109_pt1 | contig 11092 bp, 5 predicted proteins | sample RifGroA1_FD_68310 | JGI IMG/M metagenome (GOLD analysis project Ga0075887, IMG submission 68310) | Parcubacteria bacterium GW2011_GWA1_47_10
GTTTATGCGTATGTATTCGGGCAAGGGTCAAAAGGTCCTTACCCGATTTCTTGGATAAATAGATCTGACTTATTAGAAAAATTTGCGGTGGGGAAAAATGGAGAGCCCTATAAATCCACCAGGGAAGCTGCTCATGATCTGATTGAATTTCTTACCAAAGAGGCAGAGCAAAAAATAAAAGAAGGTACTCCCGGTGCGGCGCCAGTGTTAGAAACGGAGAAATTGGGTAAAAGCACAACTTCAGCGCCGAAGCCGGAAAGCATAAAAACTGCCGAGGAAAAAAATGCGCGAAATATGCTCACTATGCTGGTGGGAAAAGCAAGTAGCGAGGATATGAAGTCGGTAAATTTTTTGGTTGCATTTATCACCAGTAAAAATTCATGGAACCCAAGCTGGCCTACCGCGGAAGAAAAAGCGTGGCAAGACAGACTCATTGCTTTAGCTAAAAATGCTAATGCTGGTGATGAGGTAGCGAAGAGGCTTTTGGATTTGCATTTAAACGCAGGCCCTTTTTCTTTACATATTACTCTTGAAAAAAAGAAGAAAAATAAAGACGTGCCACCTCCGGGAGGTCCTACGCCTCCGCCGCCTCCGCCGCCGCCGGCGCCACCGGAAAATATCGAGGGAACTCCATCTCTAAACGATTTAAGAAACAAATATTTGCAAGCGGAAAGGCTGCGCGGAAATGGGATCAGGGGTTTTGTCGGTAAGATTTTCGGGAGAAAATTAGATTTTAACGGGAAAGAAATGGATTTCGGCGGAAAAGAGGGCGCCCAGGATCTTGAAAAGGTTAGGGTTGAATATCAAATTTGTCTGGCCCAATATAGGAATACGGAACTGGCAAAACTTTCACCTGACGCCCCTGCCGAAGAAAAGACTCAAAAAATGCTGGACCTCATGAGAGAAGAACAGGTAAGTATAGACAGGCAAGCAGAAGATGGCATAGAGAGAAATAGATTAGAAAAGACGAAGACGTGGTGGCGTCAGCACGGAGTAAAACGTCTTGGCCTAAGTGCCGGACTTATGGGAGGCGCGTTCTTGGTCGCAGGACCTGTCGGCTTCGTTGCCACTAAAACTGTATTGGGAACGACCGGTAGATATATAGGGGGACAAGCCGCACTTGAACGATACACCAAAGTATTGGGAGACAAATCAGGATTGATTATAGATATCAGAAAAGAGATAGCGAGAAAAGCAAAGACTGGATCTGCTATTTTTAATTCTTTAGACACATATATAGCTTCCATTCCACCTGATAAGATTAGGCAAGAAGCTGCAAGATTAAGAATGCTTCAGGTAGAAAAAGGTGTTTCCTTGGACAGACTTGCGATATCCGGAGATGATGGAAATATCGTGGCACTCATTATGCAAAGAAACAATGAACTAATCGCCCAGGAGGCAGTGAAGAACGCAAAGTTGAACAATAATCCGGCGCTGGCAGTTCCGGATGCTTTGTCAAACAGCCTTGCTTTGCAAATTAACTCTATGCACGAGATGGGAGAAAAAGAAATAGATAAAAACAGACGCAAGAAAATGGTTAGAAATTTCCTTGCCGCTGCGGTTAGCGTTCTGCCCTTAGGAACAGGATATTTTTCTCATACTCCAGGAGGAGGGGGTATGGGAGGACATGGGGCAGAATCTTTGTCTCATGCGCCAGGAGGAGAATGGAAAGGAGGGGGGGGCAGTTTTGGAGGAGCGGGTGCGACGGGACATTGGGACACCTCTTCTCCCGGCTCCGGTTTGGACAAAACTGGTTTAGGAATTTCAGAGATTTTAGACCCTACCCAGCACCTTCATCGAGTTTCCGGTAATGACAACCTTTGGAATATTATTGAAGGAAACATAAAACCTCGCGGTATACTGGGCGGATTAAAACCGGGACAAGACACCTATGTAATTGATGCTTTCAAACAGCATTTTCAACATATGACCCCGGAACAGCTTAGACTCGTCGGTATTTCTAGTGGCAATGTTGATATTATAAGTGATGGAGACGTAATTAATCTTGACGTCCTGTATCATCCAAGAGAAATCTTAAAAGCCCTGGTGGGTTCACACCATCTTCGCCCCGGAGAAATAGCGCAAATAGTAAAAAATGACGTGAAGTTAGAAAACTGGTTTAGTAATCCGGCAAATGTTGCTAGTTTGAGAGAAGTAGCCGGTGAAAAAGTATACAATGAAATTATTGCTGGTGTTAGATAGACATCCCTAAATAAGTTCTAACAAATAGCCTCTACGAAGAGGCTATTTGTTTTGTGCTAAAATGATATCTGTGAAAGAGTATCTAAAAGGACTGAATGGCAAACAAAAAGAAGCGGCGCTTCATACGAAGGGGCCGCTTTTGATAGTGGCGGGCGCGGGGGCGGGTAAGACCAAGACGATAACGCACCGCATCCTCAATTTGATAAAAGAAGGAGTGCCGCCGCAAAAAATATTGGCGGTTACTTTCACCAATAAAGCCGCCAAGGAAATGCGGGAACGCATCATATCTCTCTTGGGTGGAGAAAACGCCCTGCCTTTTGTCTCCACTTTTCATTCGCTCGGAGTCCACATCATCAAAGAAAACGCGCGACTTTTGGGGCATACAAAATATTTTACAATCTTAGACGAAGGCGATGCCGCTTCTCTCATCAAAGACGTGCTCAAGGAGCTCGGGGTCGACCCCAAGCAATACGACCCCAAGAGAATAAGGAATATCATCTCCCGCGAAAAAGGAAAGTTCACGCATCCGGAAGAATATGAGGTAAGCGCCGAGGGGACAATAGGCAAAATAGTCGCCCGGGTGTGGCATTTATATGAGAAGAAAAAGATGAAGGAGAATGCGCTCGATTTTGACGACCTTCTTTTGAAGGCGGTGAAGCTTTTGAAGGAAAATACGGAGGTGCGGAAAATTTATCAGGAAAGGTGGGAATACATACACATAGACGAGTATCAGGATACCAATGAAGTGCAATATCTTATGTCGAAATTGCTGTGCGGAGACAAACACAACATCTGTGCCGTCGGCGACGCGGACCAGAATATATATTCGTGGCGGGGAGCGAACCTGAAAAACATCTTAAGTTTTGAAAAAGATTATCCGGACGCCAAAATAATAATGCTTGAGGAAAATTACCGCTCTACGCAAAACATACTGGAGGCGGCCAACGAAATAATCAAGAAAAACAAAATGCGGCCGGACAGGAATCTTTTCACCAAAAACAAAACCGGCGAAAAAATCGGCCTGTATGGGGCGCTGGACGAGGCCGACGAAGCCGAGTTCGTCGCCACGAAAATTTTGGAAATTATGGATTCAGCCCCAGAATACTCTTCTCGCTTTCCTCGCCAGCCCGGCGAGCTGGCTCAGGGTTTCACCCTCGATATCTCGCAAGGCTCGAACCATGCTATCTCGGGCTCAAAACCCGCTACGAAGAGTAGTTCGGGGCTTTCGGAAATCGCTGTTCTTTACCGCGCAAATTTCCAGTCGCGCGCGCTCGAAGAGGCCATGCTCCGCTATAATATTCCGTACCAAGTCCTGGGTGTAAAATTTTTCGAGCGAAAAGAAATAAAGGATACTTTGGCATATCTGCGTGCGGCCTTAAATCCGGACAGCTTGTCAGATATAAAAAGAATCATAAATTTCCCGGTCCGGGGCATCGGCAAGGCCACTCTCGCGAAGATTTTTGCCGGGCAAAAGGACGCTCTGCCCGCGAAAACCCTGCTTAAAGTGAACAGTTTTTACGAGTTGCTCGGCGAAATAAGTGAAAAAGTCAAAACTTCCCGGGCCAGCGAAATAATAAAATACGTGATAAAAAAGTCGGGAATAGAAAATGAGCTTCTGTTGGGCGGCGAAGAGGACATAGAGCGGCTGGAAAACATAAAAGAGCTTGCGACACTCGCCTTAAAGTACGACAACTTGGGGGACGGCGCGGGAGTGGAGAAACTTTTGGAAGATGCTTCTCTCGCCTCCGACCAGGACGGCCTCATGATCAACCAAGAGGCAAAAGTTAAAAAAGGCGCGAGCGCAGTCAAATTAATGACGGTACATGCTTCTAAAGGCTTGGAATTCCGGCACGTATTCATTACCGGCCTGGAGGACGGTCTGTTCCCGCATCAACGGCGGGGCGAGCGGGACGGCGCTTCCGACCGGGAAGAGGAGCGGCGGCTTTTTTACGTGGCCCTCACCCGCGCCAAGGAAAAATTGTTCTTGTGCAACGCCCAATTCCGCACCATATTCGGATCGCGTTCCATAAACGCGCCGTCGGAATTCATCGCGGACATTCCCTCGGACCTTTTGGAACGCGAAGGAGAAAGTTCCGGAATTAAAACAATTTATTTATGAGAGCAAAAAAATCATTAGGCCAAAATTTCCTGAAATCAGAGGCGGCACTGCAAAAAATTATCGGCGCCGGAGAACTGGGGCCGAAGGACACAATACTGGAGATCGGCCCCGGCAAAGGGGTGCTGACAGAAAGACTCCTCGTGCATGCGGGAAAGGTAATCGCCGTGGAAAAAGACCGCGAACTGGTGGAATTTTTAAAAACAAAATTTGAAAAAGAGATAGGAGAAAGAAAACTTATCCTAGTAAATGACGACATTTTAAATTTTAGCGCGGAGCAAAATGTTCCCGAGCGAAGCTCTGCGCAGGCGGGCGCGCCGAGCAAAGCAAATTTTCAGCAGAAAATTATGTGCGCTGAGTCCGGGAATGTTTTGCGGAGTTATAAAATAATTGCCAACATTCCCTACAACATCACCGGCGCTATTTTGAAAAAATTCCTGACATCAAAAAACCAGCCGGAGCGCATGATACTTATGCTCCAGCACGAGGTCGCACAGAGGGTTGTCGCCCGCGACGGGAAAGAAAGCATATTGTCTATCTCTGTTAAAGCCTATGGGCAGCCAAAGATGCTTATGAAGGTGCCGGCGCGATATTTCTCTCCCGCTCCCAAGGTGGATTCGGCAGTCATAGCCATAAACAACATATCCCGCGAGATTTTTAAGACAAGCGGGGTTGATGAAGAAAAATTCTGGCAAATCGTCAAAAAGGGTTTTGCGCACAAGCGCAAAAAGTTGTCTTCTAACCTTAAGGGCTTAGTGGAAAAGGAAAAGCTTTCTCTGCTCGGCAAATTGGGCGATAAAAGAGCGGAGGATTTAACGCTTACTGATTGGATTAAACTTTCAAATTTATAGACCTTCGCCCCATGGCAGACTAGCGACGTTGGCCGTGATGCTTATACAACTGTTCCCAGTCGTAATTACACACGTACCAGAATTCTGAATAAAAAAACCAAGCTGGGAACCAGAAATTAGCGGATTCCCAACGGTGGGAACAAATCCAGGGGACCAATAATAAAGGCCGGATCCACCGTTACTGGAAAGATCGGTCATCGTCGTCATGTATCCCGTTCCACAAGTGCAATACATAATAACGCCGCTATTGTAGCCGCCCTCTGCCCTCTGGGCGTATGCTTTGGGGGGTGTAAAAATCTTTGATAAAGAAAGAAATACTGAACTAATTAAATCATTGTTTGAAAGTGAAGAATTTGAACCTAGAGACAGTTTTCTTAAACCGGACAAAATCGCTGTACGAGAAGAACCTTTTCCGTGCGCATTTTCAACTGTCACATAAAACTTATCGTATAACTCATCAAAAGTGTGACCATTGTTCTGTAAAAATTGCCTAAGTTCGGCCTCATCTTCAATGCTACGATATGGCGCCAAAATATCGTCAACAGAACCGCCGGCTTCTTCTACCGGATCTAAAATTTTCTTTAATGTCGTGGGAGGTAAATTTAACAATTCTTGTTTGTTCATGGTTTTCACTTCCGGCGGTTGAAACACAAATGAGATAAGTTTTCCGTCACTTGAAGGCAAATTCTCAAATCTGGCCTCAATTTGCGCGTATCTAAGACGCACAGTATTACCGATAGATGAGAAATTTTCACCGTAAATTTTTACAGTGTCTCCGGATCGTACTTTTTCCGGAGAAACACTCAAAACCTTTGGGGGTTTAGCTTCCGAAATTGGAACATAAACGGGAGGTGGAATCCCGGGTGAAACGTTTTTTGTTGTGCTGTCATTAGTATCATAAAGCATGGCCTGTCGAGAAAGGGGACCGACTATCCCGTCAGCCACTAACCCTTTGCTTGATTGGAACGCGGCAACGGAAGCCCTAGTCAAAGGACCAAAGATGCCGTCTGTAACTATGCCCAATTTTCCCTGAAGACACCCTACTTCCGGGCCCCTGGAGCCTATTTTTAACAATGAGTTAATTGCGCAAGAGGCAGAAACGGGTTCGACGGCAAAAGCAACGGCAAAAGTAGCCTGTAGAGGAAAAAAAAGGGCGACCAAAATCAAAAGGCGGGCTAATTTCATTTGTAATGATTATAGCACGACATAAACCCACCCACAAAAATAAAAAGGTGGTTTGCCGGTCTTGCTTGTGCTTATTGTTTATTGGTACAATTGACTTATAATCAAGCAGATTTTGGTAAAACATAAAAGGGAGTGTATGGTCGTTTTTGCGGCACTTTTTCTGCTTGCGATTTTTTTAACTAAAAACGGATTACCTTGGAGGAATGTTGAGGTTTATAAAGGAACGGAAGGCCTTTCATACGAGAGCGCTCTGGTAGAAGACCTGATTAAAAGGGATACGGACGGGGACGGAGTGCTGGATTGGGAAGAAAGTCTGTTGGGGCTTGATCCGACAAAGACGGAAACTACGGCCGGCACGCCGGATATAACAGTTGCCAATAAGCTGCGGGCAGAAGAGGGCACAGATATAAGCACAGCGGAAGGCGCCCCGGAGGAAAATTTAACGGAAACTGATAAATTTTCTCGTGAGCTTTTCTCTACTGTGGCCGCCTTGGAACAAAGCGGGTCGCTGGACGAAACCACCGGACAGAAGATGGTAGATTCCCTGGTTAACAGTATAGGGAATTCGGCCCAACGAAAGATATATACTTTGACTGATTTAAATATAGACAACAAGGCGACGATACAACAATACAACAACGCCTTAGATGAGATCTATACAAAATACCCTATTGAAAACGGCGTGTTGGTTGTCCTGGAAAAATTCATAGTTGACCAAAACAATGTTGACGTCGGAGCGCTCGAGGAACTTAACCCAATCATAGGACAAAACAAGAAAATATTAACCGCCTTGGTCAAAACCAGCGTGCCGCAGTATCTTTCGGTACTACATTTAAATGTTGTAAACGGGCTTCAGGCGGTAACTGAAAACCTGTCTGACATACAACTCTATGACCAGGATGCCATTGTGGCCCTGGGCGGCATGACCAAATATCAAGAAAATGCGGTCAAGCTGGAATCGAGTCTGAACAATCTGGCCATAGCCGTGAGTGGAAAATTGAGTAATTGACCACTCCGTTATATAATATCAAGGAGAAAATGACTATAAAAACCAAACCCCAAAGATTTATTTCCCTTATCCTGATTGTTGCGATATTGGCGCCTACTGTTTTATTTTCTACACCAAAAAGTGCGGGGGCGTTTAAGGAGAATGTACCCCAAGAGCAACCTCAATCTGTTCCTACTAAGAATCCAGTAAGTACCGCCGGAATCTGGCTCAGTAAAGCCCTCCTTGCTATCGGCGTGCCGGCCGAAGTGGCGAGCAAAATCCTTGCTGGGAAGGATTGGGCACAAAAGGTGCTCATGGAGGCGGCCAAGGCGGCCGCTATGAAAGCGCTACAGGATATAACTAAAAGCACCGTCAATTGGATAAACCAAGGTTATCACGGCATGCCGCTTTTCTTGGAGAATCCGGAGTCTTTCTTTAAGGATATAGATAAATTCGAAGTGCGGACACTGATAGACTTATATGGCTATGATGAGTTGAAATTTCCGTTCGGAAAAGAATTTGCTTTAAATACGATTTCTGCCTACAAAGGTACGCTTGCCGACAACTCGGCATACTCTCTGAGTAACTATCTCGTAAACGACCCTGTGCTTCTCAAGAATTATCAGAATGATTTCAATACCGGCGGCTGGAACGGATTTTTGATCAACACCCAGTCTCCTCAAAATAATTATATCGGCTTTCAAATGCTTGCCAACGAAGAACTCGCCGGCAGGATACAGGGCAAGGCCGGAACTGCGAAAGATAAGGTAAACAAACTTCTCGATCAGGGTATGGGTTTCCTGTCTCCGCAAATTTGCCAGACGAACCCCGACTACAACGACATGAAGAATGAATTTAATGCGCCTACCTGGAACCCCGCCAAATGGGAGGCAGACAATCCGTATGAGCCGCCAGAGTGTGACGGTTCTGATTATTCCACAACTCCCGACCCGACTACCGGCATATGCACCGCTGAAGTAAATTATGACACTCTCTATTACCAAAGACAGGAAGCGGCAAAGAGAGCCTGGCACAGCAAAGAAAATCCGGATTATTGCCCGCCGCACGGGGACGGTTCCAGCGGGCTAGCGAATGTCACTCCCGGCGCAGTGGTGGCAAACCAGATATTTGACTCCGTAAAGACTCCTTCAGAGCTTAAAAAACAAGCCGTTAATTCCGGCTCTTTGATAGTATCGGCGGTTATCGACCAGCTGCTGAGCAAATACCTGAACAAAGGCTTGAGTTCTTTGGCTAGTGCCATAAACCCGCCAGACTCCGAGGAAGACGAATGGAGCTACAACGGTCTGACCTTGGGCGGCAGCTCGACTGTGGGCGGCCCTGACGACCCCTGGGACTCCGGTCCGGATGAGGTGGTTACTGTCGCTGATTTTCAGGAAAAACTAGCCCAGGATATTGAAAAAACGGAAACGGAAATAAAATATATGACCAACAGTGTGCCGGACAGCTTCGGTCCGGGCACAATGCAGGCCCTCGGCCAGATATGGCCAAAAGTGCAGACGCTCGATGTATGCCAGCCGGGGCCGGACATAAAATGGAAGGAACGGCTTGAAAACCAACTGTTCGCCAATCAGGGAAAACTCTCCGGCGGCACCGCGGGCGAAGAGGCAGAGCTTGCCTATGCGGTGGGTGTTTTCGAAGAATGGCTAACTACGCAATTAAAGTACACCTTGCCTTCTTCGCCCAGCTTTATGACTACTGTAAATAATTTGCCCGACCTTAGTCAGCAGGCAATACAGGTGGAAGATAAGATAGATACTAAGGAAAACACTTTGATTCAGCTTAGGCTCATAAAAACCCAACTGGATGTTCTGCCCCCCGCACCAGCGGCCGGCTCCGAAGACGAGGGCACTCTGCTCTCGCTTTGGGCGCAACGTAAATCCATAGCCGCAGAAATATCGAGCGACATAACCCTAGGAACGGCCAGAAGTGAGCGCGATACGGCTTTGGCTTTGGCAAAAAAGAATGGCATTCTAGATCAGCTCATAATAAAGTGCGGCGAGGAAAGAGCCGCCAAGGGCTGGGAAGCGCAGGGCGGCGCCCAGAGCAAACTGGCCTCCCCCAGTGCGACAGAACAGACATATTTCTGTGACTGGCCGATAGCCGGAGGATACTCCCATAAGATGTTCGTAAATCCGGCCGAACCGACTTATCCGCAAATCCCCTTGGTCAACGCCCAAAATATCGCCGTTGGGACTGCTTCAGTTAATATAACCATGAGTTGCGGTACGATTTTTAACGCCAACATGTTGGATTACAAGGGCGACCTGCCGAGTTTCTAGATAAAAAGAATGCAAAGTTTAGTCAGAAAAACTAGTCCCGTAGTGAAAATGCCGCCGGACAAAAAAGGGTTGCGGTCATTTTCTACTACTGGGATAGCCCTATACCTGTTGATGTTAACCGCGCTAACCGGAACGGGGTTTTTCGGCGGGGCGGAAAAGGCAGAAGCCGCGGAGTGCACCATAAAGTCGGCGACTTTTTCCACCGTTGGTGATCCGAAAAGTAAGGGCTGGTTTAAGGACGACGCGAAACCAGCGGTTAAATTAACCGTCGAGGGAAGTCCTGATTGCGCGGGCACGATAGCCGAGGTAAGCATCGTGGATGATGGGGATTTAATACTCGACGATGACGTAGATGGCAAATTGGATGATCTAGAAATTCCGTTTCCTGCCAGCAATAAATTTATTATAAATTTAAAAGCAGGGGAGGATGAGTGCGGATGGGGACAAGATCCGGACTGTCAATATTATATAAAAATAGATAAGGATGGTGACAATTTCTCAACCGAAAACAAGGGTGGCGCTGGTAATCTAGGATATGATTGTGATGGCCTGTGTGATGAAGATTGGGAATTCGTTGGCATAGAAAGACCGGGAGAGGTCACTTCCGAAAACGCAAATGGAGAATGCGTAGTTAAGAGCGGCCAGTACACCTATCCTGCGAGGACAAATCAGGCCACTTGCATGACAGCAACACCCGCGGCAAGACAAAACCTGCTCAAAATTATTGGTTCTGAGGTAATAATACAGTCCACCAGCTGGCGCCAAGACGATTACTCTCAAACTCCCGGCGCAAATGGCCTTTGCCGCGCGGTTGAAGATGATGTTGAAATTGGAACATCTGTAAGGACATCGAGAAGTAATTGTACTGTAGCTGAAATTAGAAAAAGTTATGAGGATGCAGATGCAGTCATTTGGGTTCAGGCTACTTTGGATCAGTCAAATGATGAAATCGGCGCACAAAATAAAGTTCCTGGAGAATCACCATTCGAAAAAGAGATAAATGAAAATCTTTGTTTTTTTGCACATGCTGTTAAGGGAACTTTTGAAGGCTGCATAGTACAAACAGTCTATTTCTTTTTTTATGTCATTCCCGCGTTTCTCTTGGCTCAGGTAGCTTTCTTTTTCAACGTGATGATATCCGTCACCCTAAGCAGTGACTTGTTTCAAGGGGAGTTTGTCAGGGAGGCGTGGGGAATCGTGCGGGACCTCGCTAACCTTTTCTTCATACTGATTCTTTTATACGTGGCCGTAGAATTGATTCTGGGAATGGCGCATGATGCCAAGAAAACCATAATTAAAGTGGTGCTCGCGGCCCTGCTCATAAATTTTTCCATGTTCTTTACCGGGGTGGTAATCGATTCTTCCAATATTTTGGCTCTGGTTTTTTACAACAAGCTTCAGGTTGAAACAACTGTAAACGGGCAACCAAGACCTTACGACAAAGTCGGGA
>Ga0075887_108_pt1 | contig 4311 bp, 5 predicted proteins | sample RifGroA1_FD_68310 | JGI IMG/M metagenome (GOLD analysis project Ga0075887, IMG submission 68310) | Parcubacteria bacterium GW2011_GWA1_47_10
CGAAGCAATAAAAGAAAAAGGGGATGTAATGACCTCATCCCCCTTTTTAATTCCAGCCGCCAAAAGAGCCAAATGCAACCCTGCCGTGCCGCTAGAGACCGCGCAGGCGAACTTACTACCCACCCGCCGGGCAAAGTTTTTTTCAAACTCTACCACTTCGGGGCCGATGCTTAAAACACCCGAACGCAAAACCTTAGCCACTGCGGCCAATTCCTCCTTTCTGATATAGGGCTTTGCGATTGGATATTTCATATTAATTAATGTGTCAGACGTTTAGCCAGCAAATCAAGAATGGCTTGGTTTACTAGCGTAAACTTCTGGCCATGAACCATGATATAGGCCCCCGCGTGGGGCGGGAAGAAGAACGCTCTAATCTTACGATTGATCTCCTCTAGAGAGTCCCTCTCTAGATCAATCTCCTTCGCCGCCTCAAGCTGCTTAGCGGATAAGTACAAACCACCCAGGTTAGCGGTAGTAGCGATAGCTTCACTACTGACAAAGCGCGCCACAGTAGCCTGAAATAACTCCAGCAATTTTTCTTGGGTAGCTGACTCCAATGTCAATACTGTTTCATGTTCTGGGTCGATCGGCCAACGTAATACATCAATGATCGGTCCAGCATCAAACTGTTCCGAGTCAATATAATGCACGCTGACGCCAAATTCTTTCCTCCGCTCCAAGATAGCGGTGTTGTAGCCTGCCCGTGACTTGTAATCCGGCAAGGGAGCCGGATGGAGCCAAGTCGACCCAATTTAAAAAGCGGTTCTTTAATACGCTTAGGGAAAAGCCAGGAAATGACCAGGTCGATGTCACTAACCAGGTCGTCACCCTGTTTGATTAGGCGATACAGCTCGGCATCATCCGTTAGGACACGCGTGCCATGCCGCTCCGCCATCTCCCGCACCACCGCGTTATCATCCATCACCACCAAAATCGGAACAGTAATTCCCTGCTCTACAAGGTGGCTATAGGCCTGGCCTAAGCCACACTTACGGCCAAGCAATATCACTCTTTTCACCTCGAACATAGGCACCTCCCTTTGTAATGAGCCTGCCTTGTCTTTACTATATTTTTTAGGGATTGTCATCATTGACACTTGATTGTTTATATTGTTAATAAGCAATCTGTTTATTCAGTAATTTGGCGTCAACGATGAGCTTTTCCAGAATAGTAGCTACTCGCTTGCCCGTTTTGCCATCCCCCCAGGGGTTTTTGAGCTTCTTCAATTTAGCCAGATAACGAGGAGCTAGCGACTTTTTAATGGCGGAGGTTATTTCAGTTCGGTCATAACCAGCGTCCACCACATTCTCGCCCCGTTGCCGGCCCTTTTGCCGAGTACCAATATTCACCACTGGCGTGGCAAAAGAGGAGGACTCAACTAAAGCGCCACTAGAATTACCGACCCAAACCGCCGCCTCACGCTCTAAGGCTAAAAACATCTTATACTCGACACTGGGAAAAATCCTGAACAGCGGATTGTTTTTTTCCTTTTCAATTTCCGCGATGATTTGCCGGCCACCAGCGTCAGCGTGCGGATAAGTTATCACCACCGGCCAGCCGAAAGACTTAACTGCCGCGATGGTTTCTTTCATCTGCCGACCAGCCTCGGCTAGTTCATAACTGACTGGGTGCTGGGTCAATAGAATGAACTTCTGCTTCGCCGCCAGTCCTAACAGCTTTAGCACCGCTTCACGACTAGGCAAAGGCTGATGCAAAATTACATCCAGAGATGCCTCCCCCACCACCTGAATCCGCCACGGCTCCTCTCCTAGCTTTTTAATTCTTTCAGCCGCGTCAGCCGTGGCAGGAAAATGCAGGCTGGCTAGCTTGGTGATCGCATGCCGAGCAGTCTCGTCAAAGGTTGAGGAAACCTCACCACCCCGAAAATGGCCGGTAGGAATACCGAGATAGAGGCAGGCCAGCGCCACGCACAACTCTTCCGGACGATCACCCAACACTAGCACAAAATCCGGACGGTCTTTGGAAAAAGTCTCCACTAGCTTAGTCATAAACCTGCCCATAAAACTGGCTGCCCCCGATAAATCATCAGAATCGAAGGTGGCACGGATTGGCCGGGTTTGGGGAAAAGCTTTTTTTACCTCTTGGTAAGTCGAGCCAAACCCGGGAGTAAGATGCGTAGCATACAGCTGTAACTCTAGCCTTGGACTGGCATCAACCGCCTGCAGAATCGCACTCATAATGCCGAAGTCAGCTCTGGTTCCAGACACGTAAGCAATTTTCTTTTTTCTTGCCATTTAAACTTTGTAAGTCTTACCGGTTTTAGAACTTTTTTCCAGCGCGTAAGTGGTATTTAGAATCTGTTCATCCTCCGCAAAAGAATAAGGATAGGACTGTTTGCCTAAAATCGCATTCAGAAATTGCTTGATTTCTTCTCGATACATATCCTCAGTAGTAACATAATTTTTCTCCGCTCCCCCCGCCCGCAAGGAAATAGTTTTCCACTTCTTGGTGACCACCGAAAATACTTTAACCTGATAATTTAGCCAGTCCCAATCCAAAACCCCTTCACTACCAACCAGACGGAGCGTACGCAAAGCGGTACGCGCCAACACATCAATATTCATCAGACCAATTACTTTATTTTCATATTCCAGTACGGCAGCATATAAATCATCAGCTGGCATATCTAAATCGGACAACTTGCGCACAAAACCAGTTACACGTCTCACTTTTGATCCCACCAGATCATTGAGCCAAATCAGCTCGAAAGGAAACATCTCTCGGCAGGCACCAGTATCTTTTTTAGCAAAATAGACCCGCCGATAGTCCTCCCAGGGGTGCCAATCTGGTAGATACTGGCCCATGTGATACTGAAAAGTTTGGATTAAACCGATCGCTCCACTAGCAACTATGCCCTTGATTTTTTTAATCGCCGGCAAATAACGCCAAGTACAGGAAGGAGCGGCCACAAAAGAACCATCTGCTAGCTTACTTAACTCTTTATAGCCGCTGGTTAGCGTGGTGGCTTCTACGAAAAAGTGCTTTTTGTGTTTAGCGGCAAAGAGATAATAATAACTATGCTGATCGGGCGGGGTAGAGATTATCAATGCATCGGGGCCAAATTTTTGAAAGGCCGTTTTAAAATCAGCATAGGTGCAGATGCCATATTTCTTCTCTGCTTCCTTGCGCCGAGCTGGAGCAAGATCAAATCCCACAATATTTTCCATTGGAACTTTATTATGTAAAAGATTGCGGATACGTCGTTTACCCATCGAGCCCAAGCCCACCTGCAAAAACTTTGTCTGACTTTGTTTCATGCTTAGTTATATTTACGGAACACCGGTTTAACGGGTTCGCCAATTAGTTTTTTCTCAAGGCTATTGTCGGACAGCGCGGCCGCTAACCGCTGGCAAGCAAAGTCCCAGGCTTGCTCGGTTTTCTTCACCTCCGCAATACCATGGGAAAAGCTGGAAGCAAAATAGCCATTGAACAAAATACCCTGACTGATCAGCTCCTGTAGAAAATAAGTTTTTACTTGAAAACTGGTATATTTCCCGACGGCGGCAAAAGAGGTTGCTAAACGACAAGGCACCGCGCCAAAAACGTTTATAACCTTATCCAGCTGGTAACGCTTACTGGCCGCATTTAGGCGTTCCTGTAGCAGTTTGCCAATACGGTGGAGGTGTGGAATAACTCTTCCTTTCTTCATCTCCTTAATAGTAGCAATGGCGGCCGCCAGCGCGTGATTTTCCGCGCCATGCGTGGTGGAAATAAGAAAAACTCTTTCCTGCCCGCCATAAATTCCACCTCGCTCCATAATTTGTCGCTTCCCCGCCAAAACACAGACCGAGAAACCATTGGCAATTCCCTTGCCATAGGTGGCTAAATCGGGAGTGACTTTGTAGACATGCTGAGCACCCTTAAGATGCCAGCGAAAACCGGAGATCATTTCATCTAATATAAACACCGTACCGTTTTTCTTACACAGTGCCTGCACTTTTTGGAGAAAATCATCTTTTGGCTCGACTTCCGTTGCCGGTTCTAAAATAACACAGGCAATTTGCTTAGGATATTTTTTAAATAGCACCTCTATACTAGCCAAATCATTAAATTTAAAAGTGACCGACAGGTCTTTAATGGCCTGGGGAATGCCAGCGTTAGCCGGGGTCGTGCCAATAAACCAGTCATCGTAGCTAAAAAAGGCGTGGTCCGAACAAACTGCCACCAGATCGCGCTTGGTGTGAGCCCTTGCTAACTTTACTGCCGCGGTAGTAACGGTAGAACCATTTTTCGCGAACTTAACCATTTCGGCGCAAGGAATTGTCTCTACAAGTAGCCGGGCTAGTTCAA